>OGUJ01002066.1_pt1 | contig 10597 bp, 10 predicted proteins | sample 1573661 | NCBI WGS metagenome assembly OGUJ01 (sample SAMEA2581933, study PRJEB24529) | metagenome | biome: Human gut stool | place: China | collected 2011
GCTGGCAAGGACCGCCACGGTGCCGTCGTACTGTTCGATCGCTTTCAGAATCGCTTCGCCCAGCTTGCGGCTGTCGGCAAAATCGTGAACCGTGCAGAAAGCCGAAATGGAGACCACTTTGAAGTGCTTGTCTTCATTCATGTAGCGCATCGGCACCAGCGTGCCGTATTCCAGTTTCAGGCTGGGAATGTTGTGCGCTTTTGCCCGCACGCCGAGCTTTAAGGCTTCATCGGCAATAAGCTGCCCCAACTCCGGGTTGCCCTCGTAGTTGTAGGTCATGTCACGAATAAAATGCGGCAGCTCGTTGCTGGTGTAGACGCCTTCAAAATGGTCTGCACAGTTGATGTGATAAGCACTGTTGACCAGCCAGTGAGTATCGAAAACAATAATGGTATCGACGCCCATTTCCCGGCAACGCTTGCTGATCTCTTTATGCCCGTCGATCGCGCCCTGGCGGCAACCGTGGTTTTTTCCTGGCAGTTCAGAGAGATACATCGACGGTACGTGCGTGATCTTGGCGGCTAACGCTAACTTACCCATATCAGACTCCCCATTTCGGAATTGGATGGTCGCCCATGGAAATGCAGACGTTCTTCATTTCCGCGAACACTTCGAAGCTGTACTCACCGCCTTCACGCCCGGTGCCGGAGGCTTTTACGCCGCCAAATGGCTGGCGCAGGTCACGCACGTTCTGGGTGTTGACGAACACCATGCCAGCTTCAATGCCACGCGCCAGGCGTAACACTTTGCTGACATCCTGTGTCCAGATGTACGACGCGAGGCCGTACTCCACGTCGTTTGCCAGACGTAAGCCTTCGGCTTCGTCTTTAAACGGCAGCAGGCAGGCGACCGGCCCGAAAATCTCTTCCTGGGCGACGCGCATACGGTTATCAACGTCTGCCAGCACGGTTGGGCGCAGGAAGTTGCCGCCTTTCAGGTGCGCAGGCAGGTCGGACGGTTTATCCGGGCCGCCCGCCAGCAGGGTTGCGCCTTCTTCAATGCCGAGACGGATATAGCCGGAGACTTTTTCCCAGTGCTGCTGGCTAATAAGCGCGCCAACCTGGGTATTCGGATCGTTCGGATCGCCCACGCGCAGACGGTTGGCGCGTTCGGCAAAGCGTTTAACGAATTCCGGGTAGATGCTTTGCTGAATAAAGATGCGCGAACCGGCGGTGCAGCGTTCGCCGTTGATCGAGAAGATGGTGAACAGGGCGGCGTCCAGCGCGCGTTCAATATCAGCATCTTCAAAAATCAGCACCGGCGATTTTCCGCCCAGCTCCATGGAGTACTTTTTCAGACCGGCGTTTTTCATGATGTTGCGGCCGGTGGCGGTTCCGCCGGTGAAGGAGACGGCGCGCACATCATGATGGCGCACCAGCGCGTCGCCAGCGGTGGCGCCGTAGCCCTGCACCACGTTGAGCACGCCAGCCGGGATCCCGGCTTCCAGCGCCAGCTCGCCCAGACGATCGGCGGTCAGCGGCGACAGTTCGGACATTTTCAGCACCGCGGTATTCCCCAGCGCCAGGCACGGCGCCACCTTCCAGGTGGCGGTCATAAACGGCACGTTCCACGGCGACACCAGCGCGCAGACGCCAACCGGCTGCACGAGGGTGTAGTTCAGCATCTTGTCGTCGACCGGATAGGTCTTGCCGTTCATCTGCTGACATACTTCGGCGAAAAATTCGAAATTGTGTGAGGCGCGCGGGATCAGCACGTTTTTGGTCTGGTGGATAGGCAGGCCGGTATCGGCGGTTTCCATCGCCGCGATCTCCGGGACGTTCTGATCGATAAGATCCCCCAGGCGGCGCATCAGCCGCGCGCGCTCTTTCATCGGCAGGTTAGCCCACTTCGGGAAGGCCTCTTTCGCCGCCGCTACCGCCTGGTTGATTTCGGCTTCGCCGCCGGAGGCGACTTCAGCCAGTACCTCGCCGGTGGCCGGGTTGGTGGTATGAAAATAGTCTGCGCCGGCAACGTTTTTACCGTTGATCCAATGGTTAATCTTTTTCATGACAGTGTCTCCTCATACGCTTGCTGGCTGATGATATGGTTGACCAGGCGGCCCACGCCCTCGACTTCAACGATTACCTCGTCGCCCGGCACCACATCGGATAGCCCTTTCGGCGTGCCGGTGGCGATCATGTCGCCCGGTTGCAGGGTCATAAATTCGCTTAAATAAGCGATGAGGAACGGGATGCTGAAGATCAGATCGGCGGTGGTGCCCTGCTGGCGCAGTTCGCCGTTGACCCAGGTGCGCAGGGCCAGATTATGCGGATCCGGGATCGCCTCTTTGGCGACGATCCACGGGCCAATCGGCGTCAGGGTATCGCGGCTTTTCACCCGCAGGTTCGGGCGGTAGTAGTTTTCCAGATAGTCGCGGATCGCGTAGTCGTTGCACACGGTATAGCCAGCGACATAATCCATGGCCTCGGCTTCGCTGACGCGGCGCGCGGTTTTCCCGATCACTACCACCAGTTCGGCTTCGTAGTGCATGTATTCGACGTTATCCGGGCGTACCGACTGCTGCTGGTGGCCAATAAAAGTGTTCGGCGCTTTGATGAATACCAAAGGCTCGGTTGGCGGTTTAAACTCCAGCTCGCTGGCGTGGTCGGCGTAATTCAGCCCCAGCGCGAACAGCGTGCCGTCGGCGGGCGGCAGCCAGCGGAATTCGCCTTCTTTCAATACCGTGCCATCGTGCAGGCGCACCTGATCGCGTTCATCGACCAGCACGTCGCGTACCTGTCCCTGCCATTCAATACGTGCCTGTTTCATGCCAGCTCTCCTTCTGCGACAACCGGGTTTTCGAGCGCCGGGAAACCGTCGGCGAGAATACGTACGCGGTCGCCGGGGCGCAGCGTGACGCGAGAGTGGGGCGTGCCGATAAGGATCGCGTCGCCGGGATTGAGGGTGGCGAACTCGCTTAAGGCGCTAAGCAGCTGCGCGGCATTTCGCTGCAGATCGCCGGTATGCCAGCTATCCGCCTCGCGGCCGTTAATTTCGGTGATGATGGTTAGATCGTCGACGTTGCGTACCGCCGATAGCGCGCCGATGGGGCAGAAGCCATCGCGGCATTTGGCTTTGATCGCCGGGCGATAAAAACTCTCTTCCGGCAGGCTAACGTCGTTAGCCAGCGCGTAGCCGGCGATATAGTGCGCTGCCTCTTCCGCCGCCACTTTACGCGCGGTTTTGCCGACAATCAGCGCCACCGTCGCGCCGCTTTGTACGGTCTCGCCCTGCGGATGGGGAATGGCTTCGCCATCGCCAATCACGGTATTGCGGGGTTTGATGAACCAGACCGCGGTTTTCGGCGGCGTCTTGTAGGGGGCCTGTTGAAACGCTTCGCGCCAGGCGTCGAGCTGGCTGCGATGATTGAGCGCAACGGCGAAGATGGTACCTTTCATTCACCACTCCTCTGGTACTGATTATCGATTCGAAGGAATTTCATTAATATGTTAATGATCATCTTTTATTCTTTGCGCGCCGGTTTGGCAAATAGAAGTGAATGTTTTGTGATCGGATTAACACAATATTTACATAACAATTACTTATTTGTTATAAATCAATAGATTGAATATTTTTCAGGAAAAGACTGGTACTTTTCAGGTGCAGAAACCGGTTGTACATGGCAGGATGAACGCTAATTATTAAGTTATTAATAAGTTTTTGGTGAGGCTGTTGAGGGGATACTATGCATGATTCATTAACCATTGCCTTGTTGCAGGCGCGTGAAGCGGCGATGGCCTACTTTCGACCGATCGTCAAACGGCACAATCTCACCGAACAGCAGTGGCGGATCGTGCGAATTCTCGCCGAACGTCCGTCGATGGACTTTCACGATCTGGCCTTTCGCGCCTGTATCCTGCGCCCCAGTCTGACCGGTATTTTGACGCGTATGGAGCGGGATGGGCTGGTGCTGCGCTTAAAGCCAGTTAACGATCAGCGCAAGCTGTACGTCTCGCTGACGCCTGCCGGAACTGCGCTGTACGAAAGCGCCCAGGCGGAGGTGGAAGAAACCTATCGCCTGCTGGAGGCCCAGTTCACCACGGAAAAGCTGCAGCAACTGACCTCCCTGCTGGAGGAGTTTATTGCGCTTGGCGTCCCTGCCGGGCGCGGCGATGAAGAAGAGTAGCGGTTACGGCTCGGCGCTCAGCCTGGCGAGGGCAATAAGCGTTTCCGCGCGGGCGGGGGCCAGCGGTTCTCTCGGCTGCGGCAGCGGCCAGCCATACAGCCAGCGGGCGCTGGGTCAGTTTGGCCTGCAGCCAGTCGTCGGCGGCAGCCACGTCGCCGCAGCGCACATCTTCGCAACGGCACAGCAGGCTCTCCGGCGTCGCCGCGTTTTTCAACGACTCCGCCAGCCGGAAGGTGCGGTTGATGGCCGCGGCGAAGCGCTGCCAGCGCTGCAGCAGAGGATCAGTTTCTGCCAGTAAACCACGCCGCCGCCGTCGGCGGTTTCAAACAGCGCGTTGTGCACGGAGGGGCGGGCAATCAGCCGCGCGCCCTTCACCTTCCGGATGGCGGCGATGTCGTTGGGGATTTACTACTGGGGCGCGCGCAGCTGCCTGCCGCAGGCTAACTTTAGCGGAGACGAAGAAGAGTAAAGGAGAACAGTATGGAGTCGGTAACTCTATCGTTACCTGAAGCTTATGACCTGGCGCTGGAGGTACTCAGCGCCAATGGATTTAGCGCCGACCACGCGGCGGCGATTGCCCGCAATGTGACCGCCGGGGAGCGCGACGGCTGCGCTTCCCACGGCCTGTGGCGGCTGTTGGGCATTGTCGATACCCTGCGCAAAGGTAAGGTATCGCCCGATGCCGAGCCGCAGATCCATGACCAGGCGCCGGGGATTGCGCGGGCGGACGCCGGGGGCGCTTTTTCACTGCTGGCCTACGAGCGCGCGCTGCCGCTGATGCTGGAGAAGGCGCGCCACAATGGCATTGCGGCGCTGGCAATTAATCGCTGCGTTCATTTTTCCGCGCTGTTTGCCGATATTGAGCCGTTGACCGAGGCAGGGCTGGTAGGGCTGGCCTGTACGCCAAGCCACGCCTGGGTCGCCCCGGCGGGCGGCACACGTCCGCTGTTCGGCACCAACCCCATCGCCTTCGGCTGGCCGCGGCAGGATAAGCCGCCGTTTATTGTTGATATGGCGACCAGCGCCGCGGCGCGCGGCGAGATCCAGCTGCATCAGCGCGCCGGCAAAGCGCTACCGGAAGGCTGGGGAATCGACAGTCAGGGACAGCCAACGACCGATGCCGCAGAGGTGCTGAACGGCGCGATGTTGACTTTCGGCGGCCATAAGGGCTCGGCGCTGGCGGCAATGGTTGAGCTGTTGGCCGGGCCGCTTATTGGCGATATGACCAGCGCCGAATCGCTGGCGTGGGATAACGGCGCGGGCGGTCTCCCCTACGGCGGCGAGCTGATTCTGGCGCTGGATCCGCAGCGCTTTCTCGGCGCGCAGGCACCAGAGCAGCTGGAGCGCGCCGAAACGCTGTTCATGGGGATGCAGGAACAAGGGGCGCGGCTGCCGGGCGAGCGGCGTTTTGCCTGCCGCCAGCAGAGTGAACGGCAGGGGGTCATTATCAGTCGTTCATTGCATGATGAGATTTGCGCCTTGCGCCAGGGCGGGTAAGGCGCGAAGCGCCGCTACCCGGATGCCTGTCAAAACAGCGTGTCGAGCTCGTCCAGCACGTTGTAGTCGTCATCGACCAGCAGCAACGTCTTCCACTTATCAAAGGTCAGACACGGGTGCGAGGTGCCGAACAGCAGAATATCGCCGACCTGCACATCGCTGCCCGGCGCCAGGCGCAGCATACAATGCTGATCCATGATGCCGGTGCTGACGATCGACTCCGCGCGCAGCGCTAACTCCTGGCCATTACGATAATGGGCGATCGGTTGCGGCAGCCCGGCGTCGAAAGCGCAGTCGCGCTTGCCGAAATTCACTACCGCGCGATCCGCCTCCGGCACCGATTGCACCATCGCCATCAGCTCCAGCGCTGAAGTGAGATCGCCGGCGAGATCGCAGGCAATCGGATCGCGGGCGATCAGCTCTTGTTGTGCGAGATCGTAGATCCCGCGATCGTGGGTGATATAACAGCCAGGGCGAATAACGATACGGCAGCGGCGTGGTTTTGCCGCCGCCAGCCAGATATTGCACACCACGTCATACCAGACGGTGCCCGCGCCGGTGAGAATAAATTCGCCGTCAACCAGCGGCTCCATGCGGCAGGCAAGCGCCGCGGCCTGCTGTAACAGCGCTTCCACCTGCGGCTGCGGATCGTCGCCGTGCAGCACCCCTTCATACAATTCCAGTCCGCGTAGCCGTAACCCCGGCAGGTCGCTTACCCGCTGCGCCAGCGCCAGCGCGTCATTGACGCTACGACAGCCGCAGCGCCCGCCCGGCACGCCAAGTTCAATCAGCACATCCAGCGTTTGTCCCTGGGCGGCGAAGAATGCGGAGAGGGTGCGCACGTTGGCCTCGCTATCGACGCAGCAGATAAAATCCACTGCCCGATAGTGGGCTTTTAGCTGCGCGACCACCTGCATATTGGCCTTGCCGACCAGCTGATTGACCATCAGGACGCGTTGGATGCCGCTGGCCATCGCCGCGCTGGCCTGCCAGGCGCTGCCCACGCCGATCCCCCACGCTCCCGCTCGCTGCTGCGCCTGAAATATCCATGGCGTCATTGTCGTTTTACCATGCGGCGCCAGCGATACGCCGCGGGCGTCGGCGTAGCGCTGCATCCATGAAATATTATTTTCCAGCGCCGACTTTTTTAGCAGCGCGGCGGGTAGACAGACCTCTTCCGCCAGCAGATTAGCCGGCGCGGACATGAGGGCGGATTTGTGCGGGATGAGCGGTGCTGAATGGTATTTCATAACACTATCCTTTCAGGGTTTATAATCGGTTAGTCGCTGGGTATCATTTATAACTATTTGATAAATATATTTTTAATATAAAAATGTTATTCTTTTTGAATAAAAGTATCACAAAACGATCTGAGTTTTGCGTAGTTTTCCACTGTTTTTTGCGCTTGTAAATGGTTAACTTATCGGCATGTCGAAAGGGAGTAATTGCTATGAAAGTTGACTGGCTTTTCAAAAACGTCACGGTGATCGACGGGAGCGGCGGGCCGCAATACCGTGCTGATGTGGCGGTGAAGGGCGATCGAATTATGGCTATCGCCCCGGCGCTGGACGTTGCGGCGGAGCAGGTGATTGATGGCCAGGGGCGGGTACTGGCGCCGGGCTTTATTGATGTGCATACCCATGATGATATCAACGTGATCCGCATGCCGGAGTACTTGCCGAAGCTCAGCCAGGGGGTGACGACGGTGATCGTCGGCAACTGCGGGATCAGTGCGGCGACCGCCACCATGCGGGGGGAAGTGCCGGACCCGATGAATCTCCTCGGCGAGCAGCAACACTTTATCTATCCCACCGTGGAGGCTTATGCCCATGCGGTGGAGGCGGCGCGACCGTCGCTGAATGTCGGCACGTTAATCGGTCACACCGCGCTGCGTAATAACCATATGGACGATCTGTTTCGTCCGGCGAACGAGACGGAAATCGCCGGCATGCGCGTACAGCTACGCGATGCGCTGCGCCAGGGAGCATTAGGGCTCAGTACCGGGCTGGCCTACGCCAGCGCCTTCCAGTCGACCACCGAGGAGGTGATGGCGCTGGCGGAAGAGCTGGCGGCCGGGAAGGGCGTCTATACCACCCATTTACGTTCAGAGTTTGAGCCGATTCTCGAGGCGCTGGACGAAGCCTTCCGTATTGGTCGCCACGGCAACGTGCCGGTGGTGGTTTCGCACCACAAGTGCGCCGGGGCGAAAAACTGGGGGCGTACCAAAGAGACGCTGGCCTTTTTCGATGAGATGCGCCAGCAGCAGGATATCGCCTGCGACTGTTATCCCTACTCCGCCAGCTCGTCGACGCTGGATATGAAGCAGGTGACCGACGAGTTTGATATCGTGATCACCTGGTCCGAAGCGCAGCCGGAGCAGGCGGGGAAAACGCTGCAGCAGATCGCCGATGAGTGGCAGGTGAGCCTGCACGACGCCGCGGCGCGGCTGATGCCGGCGGGCGCTATTTATCACAACATGGATGAGCAGGACGTACGGCGGGTGATGCGCTATCCGGTCACCATGATTGGCTCTGACGGGCTGCCGAACGATCCGATGCCGCATCCGCGCCTGTGGGGCGCCTTCCCGCGGGTGCTCGGCCACTATAGCCGCGACGAGCAGCTATTCCCGCTGACTACCGCGGTACACAAGATGACCGGGCTGTCGGCGGCGCGCTTCCAGCTGGCGGATCGCGGGCTGGTGAAAATTGGCTACTTTGCCGACCTGGTGCTGTTTGACCCGCAGACGGTGCGCGATGTCGCCAGTTTCTCCGACCCGAAACGACCGGCGGACGGCATTGAGGCGGTGATGGTCAACGGCGTGATGAGCTACGGCAGTGATAAGAAAATTACCGGACGGGCAGGGCGTTTCCTGCGTCGTCGGATGGACTAAGGAGTTGAGTATGAGTATCAAGCGTTATGGCGTAGAAGGCGGTACCGGTACCGGCGGGCAGCACCTGCCGTTCGCGCGGGCGGTGGAAGCGGGAGGCTGGCTGTACGTTTCCGGCCAGACGCCGATGAAGGACGGGGAAGTGGTGGAAGGCGGGATTGTCGACCAGTCGCGTCTGGCGATTCAGAACTGCGTAGATATCATGACCGAAGCGGGCTACACCCTGGCCGACGTGGTGCATGTTAAAGTGATCCTCACCGATGCGCGCTATTTTCAGTCGTTCAATAAGGTATTTCGCGAGTTCTTTGGCGACAACCCGCCTGCCCGCATCTGCTGCGTAGCGGACCTGGTGGTGGATTGTAAAGTCGAAGTGGATGTGACCTGTTTTAACGCTGCGCGACAATAACGCTCGAAACCTAAAATAAATCCCTCCCTTTGCGGGAGGGAGCATCAAAAAAGTGTGATATCGGCACCAGAGTGAATAAATAAATCGGTGCCACTGGGTTCGCTATGCCTTTTTTCAGGCATGGTTCCTGTTAACTCATAATATTCAGCGGCACGAATATTATTTATTACGTCTGGATGTGAGCCATGAATAATATGTCATTTATGATTTGGTTTTCCGTTTATGCCTGCGCGATGATTACCTTAGGCTGGTACGTTTCGCGCAAACAGAAAACCGGCGAAGACTTTTTACTTGGCGGTCGTTCGCTGCCGATGATCCTCACTCTCGGTTCGACGGTCGGCACCATGGTGGGGACCGGCTCCAGCGTCGGCGCCGTCGGCTTTGGCTACAGCAACGGCTGGGCCGGGATGCTTTACGGCCTCGGCGGCGCGGTGGGGATCCTGCTGGTGGCATGGTTATTCGCACCGGTACGTAAACTTCGCTTCATGACCATGAGTGAAGAAATGTCGTATTACACCGGCGGCAGTAAAATTATTAAAAACCTCGTCGCGATACTTATTTTTATTGCCTCTATCGGCTGGCTGGGGGCGCATATATTAGGCGGCGGATTATATCTGGCGTGGGCCAGCGGCATTGATATTAATGTCGCGAAAATTATTATCGCGCTGGCTTTTGTGGTTTATGTCGGTATCGGCGGCTATTCCGCGGTGGTGTGGATCGATACCATTCAATCGATCGTGCTGTTCGTGGGCTTTATTTTAATGGCGATACTGGCGGTTCATCACGTTGGCGGCTGGAGCCATATTCAGCAGGCCGTCGATCCGGCGGCGCAAAGCCTGTTCGCGGTCGATAAATTAGGCGTGCTGCCGGCGCTATCATTGGCGATGGTGATCGGCGTCGGCGTGCTGGCGACGCCTTCTTATCGCCAGCGTATTTACTCAGCGAAGACCGTCTCTTCGGTACGCCACTCTTTCACGATTACCGGCCTGCTGTATCTGGGATTCTCCTTCCTGCCGGCGATCATCGGTATGGCGGTATGGACCATGAACCCGCAGTTGGAGAACAGCGGCTTCGCCTTCTTGTTTGCCACCCAGGTGCTGCCGCCGGTGCTGGCGATGGCGATCCTGATTGCCGGCATGTCGGCCAATATGTCTTCCGGCAGCTCTGATGCCATCGCCGCGGTGTCCATTATGCTGCGCGACCTCTACACCCTGGTGACCGGCCATATGCCCGCGCCGGAGAAAGCGATTCGCCTGTCGCGGATCTTCCTGGTTCTGGTGATTGCGCTGGCGCTGATGTTTGCCCTGACCTCCAACGACATCATCAGCTACATCACCAAAATGATCTCGATGATTATGTCCGGGATGTTTATCTGCACCATGCTTGGCCGTTTCTGGACACGCTTTAACTGGCAGGGCGCGGTCGCCGCGCTGGCCGGCGGCGCCGGGGCATCGGTTGCGGTGCTGGTGGATAGCGACTGGCTGGCGTTCTGGGGCAACCCGTGTATTCCGGCGGTGCTGACGAGCCTGGTGGCCTCGGTTGTGGTGACGTTACTGACCCCGGCCAGCAGCATGAGCCGCGAGCAGGCGCTGGAGATGATTACCCGCGAGCGTGAAAGCCGCCCAACGCCGCCGCCGCTGCCGATTGGCAAACGTCATACCTCACGCGGGTAAGGGGCAAT
>OGUJ01002074.1_pt1 | contig 10560 bp, 7 predicted proteins | sample 1573661 | NCBI WGS metagenome assembly OGUJ01 (sample SAMEA2581933, study PRJEB24529) | metagenome | biome: Human gut stool | place: China | collected 2011
TATTGCTCTGGTGCAAAGGCTACTACAACACAGCTCCGCCGCCGTCACGCAGCGGTATATTGGCATAGAGCCGCAGCGAATCGAGGCGGCCATTGAGAAGCACGCACAGCTTCTTTGACGGAGTAAACCATTTATTTACGATGTTGGGGACTTATTACTTATGAATGGAGGTAGAACAGAAATGGAGAACAAAAAACTGATCGAGCGCTTTGAGGCCGAACTGGCCAAGGTAGACCGCCCCGGCGTAGATAAACTTCTGGCCTATATCCGAAAGAGCGACTTTTATTCCGCCCCGGCGTCTACGCGCTTCCACCTCTCCTGCCCCAGTGGGCTCCTGCAGCACAGTCTGAATGTCCTGGACGCCCTGCGGGGGTTGCTGAGTTGGAACAATGGCACCCAGGAGTGGGACTACTGTGTCGCGGGCCATGTAGTCGATTCTGCTTCGGACGAGAGCGTTATCATTATGGCCCTACTCCACGATCTATGTAAGACGCATTTCTATGGCGTTACCATGAGAAATGTAAAAAATGAGGAGACCGGCACATGGGAAAAGAAGCCCTATTATATTGTCGATGATAAGATGCCCCTTGGACACGGCGACAAAAGCGTACTCCTGGCGGGGAAATATATCGAGCTTTCCTGTCCGGAGCTGTACGCCATCTGGCATCATATGGGGTACTCCGGACAGGACTATTCTGCGGCCCAGGCGATTGACCACAGCATCCTAAAATACCCGATGGTGCTGGCTCTCCAGACTGCGGATATGATGGCCAGCAAGCTGTTAGAGGGCGATGACGGAAACCGTTTTGGCAGTGCTACTGAGCCGGTTGAATAAGATGCTGCGGATTAGATAAGGGGGAATTAAGAATGACCAAATCACTTGCTATCACGCCGAAGGGGCACATAGTTAACAACGGCAGATTGATTCCGGTGCAATACTCCATCGATATGGCCTCATTTGACGCCAAGCCATATATCACCGCAATGTGCAGATCTCCGAAAGACCATTTTCCAGAAGATTTGTTTCCCCATAGCATTGCGCCGCTGCCCGGGAGCTTCCATTTTCGTGGAGAACGAATTTCCATATCTCCAGAGCACCCGCTCTATCGATTCTTTCGTTGGTCAGCACTTCAAGTAAAGTATCACATGGCAATGGTTATTTGGTGCTGGCTTGGGGAGCAGATAGAGCAGGAGCCTTCCAATGCCGACTTTTATGAAGACAGGAGGCAGGCCGTTTGGCCTGTTGTCAAAAATGTTTTCAGGGCACCGAACTGCGGGCAACCGACAACCGAGGATTTGACAATGACCCGCCGCTGGAACAACAGATATGGATTTTCCAGCGACAGCTTCTGCAGTTTTCCGGATCAACTCGATATCCAGGAGCATAGACAGCGGCTGAAGCGGGATGGCGCTCTTGTGGTCAAGCGGCTTATGGATCAATTTCCTATCCAGCCCAACGCGCCCTTCGTTGTGATTGAGGACAGCGAGTACCCTGCCTTTTCCTCTTGGCAATATGGGGAGTTGAGGCTTTCTGTCTCGGCTGCAGACGCAGTTTTGAGGCACTATGATGCCATCGCTTTTGAGGACGGCGATTTTTGCGTCACAAATTTGGCGATCCGCTACCGTGAAAATGGATCGACGAAGGTGCAGCGGCTCCATTTTTACTTGGGCAATCAAAACGGGTGCTTGACCGAATACCTGCGGGCCTATGGTCATTGGCTCATAGATGAGAACAATAGAGATCCAGACAATGTTATCACTGGAATAGAGTTGGTTTCGCTGGCGGGACTCTTATCTGACTATATGGCACCAGCCATTATAAAGATAGAGTATGCCCCTTGGCTCCAGGAATTGCTTGCTCTTACGGACAAGGAAGATCGTAAGGTAGCAAGATTTGATATATCCGATGAAGAGATCCGGGAGTGTGTCCTGAGGCTCCCCCATGACGATGAGTCGGCGCTGGTCGCGGATGCCTTAATCGAGATTCTGTCAGGGCGAGACAGTCAAAAGGCATTGGAACTATATAAAGAATGGAAAACATCTGACGATTCACTATCCCCTGCGGAATCTGCTGAAATATAAAACTCCAAATCGCGTTATGAAAGAAGTGCGGTCAAGGCCGGGAGAGTTGGTGGTTTGACCGCACTTTTTCTATACTTATAAGGTAGCAGGATTGACGAAAGCAGATGGAGCGAGTAAAATGTCGCAAAACGGGAAAGGCGGAGAGGTAACTGTGCTAGCTGGGTTTGTAATGAGTGGCAATACCCCCGTGGCCCAATTTTCTGGCCGGGTCGTGACGCCGATTTTGCCAGAAAGGGCGCCGCTGTGCTTTATAAACGGGGGAGACTTGGAGGAATGGCTGAAAATACGGGCTGTTGACCGTCGTCGCAAAAACGGTCGTATTTTGAAGCGCCTGCTCCGGCTGGGGGACACCTCGGATCTCAATACAGTCCTTCGCGTTCATGGTGCAAAAATTACGGATAATTATTGGATCAAAACGGGAGCCGAGCAGGATCTCAAATGGGAAGATGTACGCTTCTCGCGGGACTACTTTGCCGATGTGGCACTGCTTGGCTCCATCGACACCTTCTCACGGCACTATACCCAAGAGCAGCTCCACACGCCAACCCCAGAGCTGACCAACACAGGCAGCTTTGAAAAGTGTTGGCGCCTGATAGACGGGAAATGGGTCATGCTCAAGCGGGGCACCGAAAATGAACTATTTTCCGAGATCTTCGTCTCAGAGTTGGGGAAAAAGCTCGGTTTCCCAATGGCCGATTACAGAATCATTGACGGGTGTGCTGCAACAGCGGACTTTACGAAGGGGCGGCTGAACTTTGAGCCAATGGCGTATCTCTCAGCGGAGAATGAGGCGTATGAGCACAACTATAGAGTGTTGAAGAAACTCCAGCCCGGATTGGAAAGGGAATATCTGGACATCCTCTTTATGGATGCCCTAGTTTACAATGTTGACCGGCATACGCAAAACTTCGGGATTCTTCGAGACGGCGAGACGGGAGCCATTCTTTCCATGGCACCGAATTTTGATAACAATATGGCGCTCATATCTAGAGGGTATGTGGACAATCCAGTTCAAACCCCTAACGAAATGGCCAATCAGTTCCTGGAGCTGCTAGCCTCAGAGGGAATAAGCTATCGCTTCCCTGCCCTGGAAGTCAGCGTGGTCAGGGATATTGCCGACGGCGTTATGCCGGGCGCAAAAATCGACCGTGAATATGTGGTCAAGTTTGTGATGGCGAATTTCAAAAAACTTATACGATAGCTTTGAGCTCCCCAGTGCCTCGTGCTGGCACTGGGGATTTTTGTATCTGGAGGAGGGAGAAATAGATGAATTCAGGCGGAATAACCATCAACCATAGCTTTTGACACTGTATCAAAAACGGATCGCTTCTATCTTGCTGTAGAAAAGGTAAGAATGTTTCCTGCTCATAGAATTGAATTTCTCCACTTGGAATATATTAGGCAAACTTCAATTTGGGATGATTTTGCAGATTGAAGGATTCAAAAGAACGGAGGATGTATCACGATGCATAGAACAAATCCATTTATAGTTCAAATCTTACAGAACCCCAACAGTGTCAAGAACTTTTTGGCCGATGTGATGGAGACGGAGCTCTCTGGCATCCGGCATATCTATCAGAAAAACGCCCTGCTGGATGTGTTCGGGGAGACTGGCCCTCTGCCGGACATCATGGTGGAGGATGAGGAGAGGAACTGCTATGTTATCCAGTACCTGGAGGATGTAGATGTGGATCTGAATCAGTTGCGACGCCACTACCAGTGCATGGTGGATGACTACTATTTTTATCAGGTGAGATGTGGTATGAATTTTCCTGAGATTTACATCATTTTCTTGTGCAACTATGACTACTTTGGTTATGGTTTGGCAAGGTACTATACCGGTGATATCTTGGATGACGGTACCGAAATCGAGGATGGGCGCCATATGATCGTACTTAACAGCCAGTACCGGGATGCTAATGTGAGCCACCAGATTAAGGAGATGCTGGATCGCATCCGCTACAGCGAGAAAAAATTAGGATAATGGATGGGGCCGGGATGATTGTGTCGACCTGGCCCCAATTTTATTGGATGTAACGGGGCCTGCGGAGATGCGGGCCCTTTTACAACATAATCCTCTGGGGGCACGGTTAGATGAGGAGCACCACCACGGTGAGGGCTCTATGATCTTTTTTACAAGGAAAAGCGGGGCGGGATTTTCTTTTGGATACCTCTGCGGTCGACTACTACATTCACGCTGAGCCGCCATACCCGACAACATCGTGAGAGTATTCATTTCCGGCTGTCGTGCTTAGAAACTTGGCAACCCAGAAACAGACAGTGAAAGCGGCGATCAGAAATTAAATTTCCACCATCTTTTCTTTGTGAAAAAGAACTCACCAGGCTTTCATTGGACTGTAAATAGACGCATACCGAGAGTTTTGATATAATTCCGTTTTTTTTTGAAAAATCGGCAATTTTTTGGAATAATATTTTTTTGACTTGCTATAATAGCGCAGAATCAGTGCATTGCCCTATGTGGTACCTATATATGTATAATAACTGTGGAGGGGAATTTTTGTCCTCTTTGCAGTGTAGTGTACTGGGCTTGCCTGATATATAAGGAGGTTAAAAACCTACAACACCTATGCCTCACCGTAAAATACGCCGGGGTGAGCCGGGAGGAGACTCCGAATTCCCGTCCCACCTCGTTGCGGCGAGTATAGGTCAAATATAGATTCATCTCCCTCTGACGGCTGCATGGCGGCGCCAGAAGAAAGCCTCCGGACTCAGCACGGGGGCGCCGTTACGGGGATGCGGGGGCCTAGGCGTATCACACCCCCGTTAACAACACTTGGTACGGGTCTGGCGGGGCCGCTGCAGAAAATCCGCTCGGTGGAAAATGGGAGAAAGGAACCAAAAACCAACGAGAGCCGGGTATAGCTGACCGGCTTACAAATTAGCTAGGTCGGGCTTCTCGCCGGCGAAAGCCGGGGGAACCAGTCTCCGATATACTACACGGTGCGAGAAGATGTAGTGGAACTGGTTGGTCGTTCCTGCTGGCCAAAACAAACAAGTTTTGGTACACCTCCTGCACGCGAAAATTGGCAGTTACTTCCATTTTCGGCGTCGCAGGGGGTGCCGTCTGTCCCGCAGCCGGAAAATGGGTTCTCCGCACGCAACATGAATGCAGGAAACCAGAGGTCTTTTCCACAAAGAAAAGTGTCGGAGGTCAGCATCTAGGGACAGACGGCACGGCGGCCCGTGTCACGAGCCTAAAGCAGCCCAGGCACGACACCCGGCTTCAAACCCTCCACGGCCCCCTCCGGGGCGCACAAGGTAGCGCGAAGGATCTCAGGGCTGCTTCCGGAGGGAGCCGGGGCGTGCAGGGCCTCGGGAGGAGCAGTTGGCCGACTGCCGACGGACCTCCCCCGGGGCGTACCGGATCCCGGTAGGAGCAACGGTCCACTGCCGGGCGGCGGGACGGCCGAAAACTCCGTCGGCCGGACAACAGAGGGCTGGATACCTCGGAGGCCAGGTGGCGGAGGACCCGAAGCGAGTCCGGAGGGCGGGCCCGACCTCGGGCCCAGCGGCCGACAGGCCGCAGCCTGAGCGAGATGGGGTAGCAAGGGTCCCCGGAGGACGCCCAGCCAGAGATGAGGGTGAGAGCGGACCCGCCGCTACCCCACCGAGCGAAGGCTTTTAGGCAACCTTCAAAATTTTACTTTATCTAAGTAAAGTACAGGATGCTTCATCTTGTTAAAGCACAGATACTTCATTGTAGTGAAGTGCAGGAAGGAAAGAAATTCCAGTATTGGAGAGGGAGCAGGAAGCTCAGTCTTGGAGGGAGAGCAAGGATGACAGCTTTCGCTCGTGATAGGAAAACTCTAAAGGTATTTGATGCGGGAAGGAAACACCTCTGCCGGAGGAGAGATAAGGGAGCTGGGATTTGCTGGGGGGATCAATCCCTAGCTGGAAACACCTTTGCCAGCGCAATAAAGCAACTATCCAAAGTATTGACCTTAGCCAAGCCCTTGCAACTGTGGACCTTATGGAGTGGAACTTGCTGTCCTCACCCATAAGTATAGTGCGGACAGTGCAATTTTCAGGTTCGATGATCCAGCATTCCTGGACGCCAGCCTGCTGAGAAAGCCTAAGTTTCACAAGCGTGTCCACACTCTCCGGGGAACTCCGTCCTACTCAAACAGGCGGACGGCAACGGGGATGAAATAGACCTCCCCTTCTATTACTTTGTTGGCATGTATTATAGTCTTGAGGTTCATGTCTGCGCAAGGATTTGGTATATGGGGCCAATGGGCGATTGGCCCTGGTATGGGGGGAACTTTGGAACCATAGTTCCTAACTTCCCAAAAGAAAAGGCCTTGAGCTCAAAGCCCAAGACCTTCTCGCACAAATATACTTATGGTGTTGCTGTTGTCCCTAAAATGTATCTGAGTATTTTTCGCCGATTTGCTCTGCCAAATACTCCCGCTGCCACACTTCGTCATCGATCATATCAGCGATTTCTTGCTGGCCGCCGGAACCGGAGCCGCCTGACCCGCCGGAGGAGAACTGGTGTAAGGTGATACCGTTCGAGAGGGTGGGTTAAAAGAAACGATGCCCAAGGGACAAAACCATGTCCCTTGGGCATTTGTGCTTTCCGTCTTGCGCTGTGGTTTCAAATCCCCTACTTCAATATGACAGGCATGAAAGCATCTCTTCTATTGAGCGCTTCAGCTCGGTAGGCGTGTACTTCAGGTTCTTGGTGTTCTCTGGGTGATGGATAAAATTTCTAATATATCGCTGAAGCGTTACGGCCTTTGGTTTTCCTTCCTGCCCATCAATTACAGGAATCCAGGTCTTTGTTTTCCTGATTGATGTATTACTCAAGAACCAATTGTCTAACCTATTCTCGCTATAGCATTTTTTCGTCTCTTGTAAATAACCATAAAGTTCGTCATGTAGTTCAGTTGTTGGAACATGAAAAACATAATACATGACCAGGTTAAAAGAATAATTGGACCACCCAGGAAGGTGCAAGTACTGCAAATTCTGAAAATCGCAAATTGTAATCCGGCCTTGGCAGCTTTCCGTTAAAGCAATATTTGCTGGGTAATCGCTAAGCGATTGAATTAGAAAAGGAGAATGAGTGGCCAGTATAATCTGACAATGTCTAAATAGCCCCGCAGATTGGAAATGCATCAAAGCACAATCAAGAGCCTCGATAAAATGCCGTCCTGCCTCGGGGTGCATATGTGTTTCGGGTTCATCCAGCATCAAAATCAAGTCCTCATTTTTCTCGGTACCATATTCATGCTTAAGCCGCTGATACAGCCCAGAAAACATAAGTGACATTTGCTGCTGCCCGGCAGAGAACCATTCAAAATCTGAAATTATGCTGTCTGCCCAATGGGCGCCCTCATCTCCGTACATGATGCAATTTCCAAAAGATTCTATAACATTCCGAAATTCGCGTCTAATTGGTAAACTGACCTTGTACAATGCAGGAAAATATTGTGTATCGAGTTTATACAAACTGGAGAATAGCCGTTCAACGCAGTCCAGATATTGGTCATATAAACTTTTACCACTATACACATAGGTACTTTTTCTGAAAAAAGCAATTGCTGCAGAGATTGCTGCTTCTGGTGTGGAACCCCATGTGATTTTTACAAGTGATGTACTATCACTGCGTGGGTAATCAAATGTGCAGAAAGAAAGCACTTCAGCACAAGCGATATCTTCCTGATTCAGGATTCCCTCCTCCGGTCGTTTTATTCGTGTACCCGCCATTGTAAATTGCGGCTTTTCATGATACAGGTAGCTTCTGAGTGTTCCAAATAGTAGTTGTGATAACTTTCGTAGGAAGTAGTTCTTATACTCGTCTGGATTCAAATCGGTTTTTTTAAAATATGCTGCTGTTTCTCTGGATTCTTCATCTTTGAGGTAAAAAACGATTTGATTGCCTTCAGCCCCAAACTGAGGAAACTCACACAAAAAATCAAATATCCCAATGAATGAATTTCGAAAATTTTTGCGCTCAATATTAATTGGAATGGCCAACAGGCCCATCGTCATATATGCATACAATGTCTCTTCACGGTGATCTTGATAAATGCTTATTAGCTTGGTGGCGTTTTCTGCCTGTGCTGATGGAATTGGATCAGTTTCAGACAGCGGAAATACATATTCTTCATATCCATCATTGCTTCGCTTATCCTTTTTCTTGTTCTCAAAGCCATGTAGCCAAATATCCCGTGTTCGAACGACTATCGAATGATGGTCAGTATCCAAGAAAACCAAAAGAAAGTAGCGTCCCTCCTTATTCTGATAATTAAACTGATCCGCTCGTTGATGGATACATTCAATAATGCTGGACTTACCTGAGGCATTTTCACCTGCAAGAGCTGTGATACTTTGAATAGGGGAGTTACCAAGATGGTCAGAATAGCTATCGTTTTTTTCATAGCTAAATTTGCGATAAAATATTTTCCGCCAAAGTTCTGACGAGGCACCCAATACCCGACACCCTCGGCTGTCATAAAAGCCGAAAGAATCTCCATCGGGAATTTCTACTGAAACTCTGTACTCATTATCTACAACAAATCCTTGTTGTTTGATATTTCGGAATTCTTCGATCCAGACATATAATAACTTCAACGAAGCCTCTCCTTTCCGAATATATTAGGGTTATTTTCATATGGCCATTCTGGGCAGGTAAGAAATCTGTTCTAATTTCTTTTTATATCATACCCTCTGTTTTTTACAATGGACAAGCAGAAAATTAGAAAAATTGCCATTAGGGATGGGTTAGGGATTTGGCAGTTTCAGCCGCCGTCCTCACTCGTGCGCCTACTATTTCTCTGCACCTTGAATCACCGCTGAACAGCAGTCGTCTAAATTACAAAACTTGAACTTAAAACGCAAGAAAACCTCCTATTTATGTAGTTTTTCCAAGCAATACGGTCCGAGTGGGCGAAACTTGAACTCCCGACATCTTGCTCCTAAATAGACATGAAAGATTTTTTACTTTATTTCCTCCTAATTTTGGTTCTTTCCGCTCCATTTCATTTGCTTTCCGTCACTCTCTGAAGCCAATGTTTTCATGCGCTCCGTACCGCGCTGTGGCCGCCTCTGCTCCCTTGGGCACCCATGGGCCGTAGCCGTCCAGAGGGGCGGAACATGAAGGGCATATCGTGTTCGTAGGTTTGGCATGATAGATTTGGGCGGCAATAGAAGATTCCCAAGGCAAAGCACACCTCACTTCTCTTAGTGGAAAAGACAAAGGATTCTCGGTGCCCTTGGCTCTAAGTAAATCACCAATAGGCCCTTCCGAAAAGAAATTTTTATCAGCCAGGTTTCCTCAAAAAAGAGTGTATATCATCTGCTCCTCACTCGGAGGGCAATGCCCAGTATCAAAAACGCACGCATAGCGGCCCAAAAGGAGGCTGCTCATGCCATAATCTCACTCCAAATAAGAACTTGAGAGCTATTTGTTGTTACCAACAGAGAGGCGGATCTCTTGTCAAGCCTGAATGCCCGTGATATGCTTGGGGACAAACGGAAAGATGGTACATATGAAAATGCTATTCCGCGCTTGGTGTGGCGGAGAAATTATCGAAGGAGGAGAAACAGATGGGACGAGAAGAGAACATCCAAGTATTTGACGACACAAAGAAGAAATGTCAGAGCGATTCCAGGCTAATACAAGCCATTGCCCAGGCAAATGCCGCACAGAAGCTGATTTTGGGATCCGATACAGAGACATGGGAGCCGGCTTGCCGGTATATGCGCCCGGCGCAGGTGATTGTCAGCAGGAAGCGGACTTTAGAGGCCGCATCCGCCTATATTGGCAAGAAAGTTTGCGTCCTGAACTTTGCATCGGCAACCAATCCTGGGGGCGGGGTGGCAAGAGGCTCCTCCGCGCGGGAGGAGGCGATCTGCCGCTGCTCGTCCTGATTGTTACATCTAACAGTGAGACCTATACAGGAACTATTGCAATGGGCTCTCCCGAACTTTGGCACAGGGGGAGCACCAAGATTGCAATAACTGTGCCCAACCGCCTCGTCCGCCGGGTGTCGTGCTGTGGGAGTTTTAAGTGGGTGTTGCGGGCCGCCGCGCTATACGCTTCAGAGTTCCCGGCCCTGCCTTTTCTCTGTAGAAAAGACAAAGGGGGCTTGCATTACTGGAGGAAGCCTGCCTGATGATTGCCAATGATAGTCAAACTGCGAAAAAAGAGATATTTTCTACACCTAACAACGAGGAGGGTTCCTAATGAATGTCAAAGACCTCATCTTTTCCATACCCACCGCCGCGCTCGCCGATGCCTATGTAGCCAAACAGGAAGTCCCGCCGGAGAAGCACGACCAGGCTGTGGAGTGTGTGACAGCCTTCATCCAGTCCCTAAAGGATAAAGACCCCAAGGATACTAACCACCTGATCCTAGGCATCCAAATCGTCGATGACGACGAAGATGACAGCAGGCGCGAGTTTCTGGATGCTTGTCTGTTTAAGAAAGATGATCTGGTCGCCAAATTT
>OGUJ01002090.1_pt1 | contig 10500 bp, 6 predicted proteins | sample 1573661 | NCBI WGS metagenome assembly OGUJ01 (sample SAMEA2581933, study PRJEB24529) | metagenome | biome: Human gut stool | place: China | collected 2011
AGGAACATTAACGGATCGAGAGATGCAGGAGCAGGTTCTTGATAACATGGATCTTGAAAGAGAACGTGGGATTACGATCAAATCGCAGGCAGTACGAATTGTTTATAAAGCTGACGATGGGGAAGAATATATTTTTAACTTGATCGATACACCGGGACACGTGGACTTTAATTATGAAGTATCACGAAGTCTTGCAGCATGTGAGGGAGCAATCCTTGTTGTCGATGCTGCACAGGGAATAGAGGCACAGACATTGGCAAATGTTTATCTTGCGATTGATCACGACTTAGAAGTTATGCCGGTTATCAACAAGATCGATCTTCCGAGTGCAGATCCAGAGCGTGTTAAAGCAGAAATTGAAGATGTGATCGGAATCGATGCAGAAGATGCACCTCAGATTTCTGCAAAAAGCGGACTAAATGTAGAACAGGTATTAAAGCAGATCGTAGAGAAGATTCCATCACCAGAGGGTGATAAGAATGCACCATTACAAGGATTGATCTTTGACAGTATGTATGATGCATATAAAGGAGTTATCATCTTTACAAGGATCAAAGAAGGAACGATCAAAGTCGGAACAAAGATGAAGATGATGGCAACTGGAGAGAGTGCAGAAGTTGTAGAAGTTGGTACATTTGGGGCAGGAAGATTCAATCCATGTGATGAACTGACAGCAGGGATGGTTGGATATGTTACAGCCAGCCTTAAAAATGTACAGGGAACCAGAGTTGGTGATACGATTACAGATGCAGATGACCCATGTGCTGAACCACTTCCAGGATACAAAAAAGCTACACCAATGGTTTACTGTGGTATTTTCCCAGCAGACGGCGCAAAATATCCAGAGCTTAAAGACGCTCTTGAAAAGCTTCAGCTTAATGATGCATCACTACAGTTTGAACCAGAAACATCTATAGCTCTTGGATTTGGTTTCAGATGTGGCTTTTTAGGACTTCTACACCTTGAGATTATACAGGAAAGACTTGAAAGGGAATATAATCTTGACCTTGTTACAACAGCTCCTGGTGTTATATATAAGGTCCATAAAACAAATGGAGATGTCATAGATCTTACGAACCCATCTAACATGCCGGATCCATCTGAGATTGATTATATGGAAGAGCCAATGGTAAGTGCAGAGATTATGGTAACAACAGAATTTGTCGGACCTATTATGAAGCTTTGTCAGGAACGCCGTGGTGTATACAATGGTATGGAATATATAGAACAGACAAGAGCACTTCTTAAGTATGATCTTCCTCTTAACGAAATAATATATGATTTCTTTGATGCATTGAAATCACGTTCAAGAGGCTATGCATCATTTGATTATGAGATGAAGGGATACGAGAGGTCTAATCTTGTTAAGCTTGATATTCTTATCAACAAGGAAGAGGTGGATGCACTTTCGTTTATTGTATTCGCAGGCAGTGCAGAAGAAAGAGGACGAAAAATGTGCGAAAAGCTAAAGCAGGAGATACCAAGACAGCAGTTTGAAATACCTATCCAGGCAGCTATTGGAAGCAGGGTAATAGCAAGAGAAACTGTTAAGGCACTTCGTAAGGATGTACTTGCTAAGTGTTATGGTGGAGATATTTCGCGTAAAAAGAAGCTTCTTGAAAAGCAGAAGGAAGGAAAGAAGAGAATGCGTCAGATTGGTAATGTAGAAATACCACAGAAGGCATTCATGAGTGTGTTGAAGCTAGATGAAGAATAAAAACGAACTGGGGATATATATACATATCCCCTTTTGTGTACATAAATGTATATATTGTGACTTTCTTTCATCACCTGCTGATGAAAAGACAAGAAAAAGATATGTTAAAGCACTTATAAGAGAAATAAATCTGGCAGCAGAAGGTAAGACAAATAGCTGTATTAATAAGTGCAATAATGAAAGTAATAACCATGGTAAGGATATAGTTACATCTATATTCATAGGAGGAGGAACGCCATCAGTAATAGATGCTTCTGATATAAAAGATATTATTGAGGCAGTAAGACATAATTATAACGTCAGTGATGAGGCAGAGATAACAATAGAATGTAATCCTGGTACTATGGATGAAAAAAAGGCAGCTATATATCGTCAGGCTGGCATAAACAGAATAAGCTTCGGATTGCAGAGTACCAATAATAGTGAATTAAGAATGCTTGGAAGGATCCATACCTATGAACAATTTCTGGAAAGCTTAAGGATAGCAGAAGAGGCCGGTTTTGATAATATCAATATAGATCTTATGTCTGCACTTCCAGGTCAGACTATTGAAAACTTTAAGTCTGTGCTTAACACAGCGATATCACTAGAGATGCAGCATATATCTGTATATAGCCTTATAGTAGAAGATGGTACAGCACTTTCAGAAAATATTGATAAATATCCACAGATTCCATCAGATGAGGAAGACAGGGATATGTATCATATGACGAAGGAAGTACTTGCAGCAGCTGGATATGAACAATATGAAATATCCAATTATGCGAAGAAAGGATATGAGTGCAGACATAATATAAAGTACTGGGAGAGGTGTAACTATATTGGTTTTGGAATCGGAGCAGCTTCTTTATATGACAATATAAGATATACTAATATTTCTGATATAAACAGATACATGGACATATTACTAAATAACGAAAACAATAAAGATTATTGCTGTTATGAAAAAAATACCAGACAATCAGATGATGTGTGGCTGTTAAGGATGGATGTGGAAGAACTGTCAAAGGAAGATGAGATGTCAGAATATATGTTTCTTGGCTTAAGAAAGACTAAAGGCATAGATGTTAATGATTTTAAAGAGAAGTTTGGCTGTGATATATATGATGTATATGACAAACAGATAAAAGATAACATAGCTGCTGGACTGCTTGTAAAGAATGGTGATTACCTATATCTATCCCAGAGAGGAATAGATATAAGCAATACAGTCATGTCTGATTTTATATAGGTTTGAACTGCATAAGAAAATGTCGTGGAGTCAGTCCGGTGAATGACTTGAATTCCCGCTGGAAGTGGGCCTGGTCCGAATATCCCAGTCCGGATATATATCCGCTGTTATTCTGCCTGCGGTCTGATAACATATTGTATAACACATTCTGGAAACGTATAATTTTACAGTAATCTTTAGGTGACATGCCAAGTACTTCGTTAAACATTCTTTGAATATGCCTTTCAGAATAACCAAGGCTTGTGGCAAGCTCAGATATGAGTATATTGCCATAAGCTTTTTTTATGATATCTGTGAGAGTTATCATATTGTCAGGAATATAGCAGCATTGTTTGGCATTTTCAAGAAATGCCTTAAACATATGTATGTGTTTTTCAAAGCTGCTGCTTGTTTTAAAATCCTCTATAAGCTTGTATTCATATGAGCCTTCTAAAGGGGAATATTCGTATATTTCCCCTGTCATGCCTGAAGGGTAAGTGTCAGCATTGACCCCTTTTGCATAGTAGGAATATATATCATCAAAGCATACGCCAAAATAATGCTCATAGTTACCAAAATCATAAGTACGTTTTTTAACTACAGGTCCAATACAGTAGAATGATGACTTGTTATCTGTATGGTTATAGCCTATGATCCATTCTGTATGGGTAGATGGAACAAGAATAGAGTACATTGAATTTATAATATTTGCTGAAGTATTACTGGCTGATTCATATATATACATATTTTCATGGACTTTAGTTGTACCATATTTGTTTATTTTAGTTAATGATTTAGTCTGGATATCAATGTCCGGGTTAAATAACATGGGCTGGTATATGTGATTGTTCATATGTAAACTCCTTTTGCTGCTTATGTTAAAAATAGAATTTATAAAATAATAATAAAGCAAATATTAAAAAAGTCAATAAATATGTCTGATTTTTTCAATAAATATTAAAAAAGATATGTATAATAAACAACATAATTGAAAAACAAATAACACAAAGGCGTGTGATTACTTTATTAAATAAAGTGGTTGCACGTCTTTTTTTATTTTATTACGTCGCGGGTAATTCATGTGTTATTCTGTATTTCAGTTGTCTTATGAAAACTGATCAACTTCATTAGACTTCCAAGAAAAGAATTAGGGAGGAAAAGGTTATGGCAGTAGAACAGATAACTAACTTGATAAGTGAGCAGACATTTGGAATATGGTTCCTTATCGGTGCTGCACTGGTATTCTGGATGCAGGCAGGATTTGCAATGGTAGAAACAGGCTTCACAAGAGCTAAGAACGCAGGTAATATTATTATGAAGAATCTTATGGATTTCTGTATAGGTACAGTAGTATTCATAGTGATAGGTTTTAGTTTATTACTTGGTGAAGATTTAGCAGGTTTTATTGGAAAACCTGGATTTGATATATTTACGGCTTATGAGAGTTTTGATTTCTCAAGCTTTGTATTTAACTTAGTATTCTGTGCAACAACAGCAACAATAGTATCAGGAGCTATGGCAGAAAGAACAAAGTTCCTTTCATATTGTGTATATTCTGGAGTTATATCAGCACTTGTATATCCAATCGAAGCACACTGGGTATGGGGCGGCGGCTGGTTAGCACAGTTAGGCTTCCATGATTTTGCTGGTTCATGCTGTATACATATGGTAGGTGGTATTTCAGCTATTATAGGTGCAAAGATACTTGGACCACGTATTGGTAAGTTTGTCAAGGATGAAAAAGGAAAGGTAGTCAAGGTAAATGCGTTTCCCGGACACAGCATACCGCTTGGAGCGCTCGGTGTATTCATATTATGGTTCGGCTGGTATGGCTTCAACGGCGCTGCTTGCACTACAATCGAAGATCTTGGATCAGTATTTCTCACAACAACAATAGCACCAGCGGTAGCAACAGTAACATGTATGACATTTACATGGATTAAGTATAAAAAGCCAGATGTTTCAATGTGTCTTAATGCATCACTTGCAGGTCTTGTTGCTATAACAGCTTCTTGTGATGTAACTGATGCAAAGGGTGCTCTTGTTATTGGTATTGTAGCAGGACTTCTTGTAGTATTCGGTGTATGGCTTCTTGATTATAAGCTGCATATAGATGATCCAGTTGGTGCAGTTGCTGTTCATATGATGAATGGTATCTGGGGAACAATCGCAGTTGGTCTTTTTGCAACAAGCAAGGCACCTGGATATGCAATAGCTATGGAAAATGGTGCTATCAAAGCAGAAGGCTTATTCTTTGGTGGTGGCTTCACACAGTTAGGACTTCAGTTATTAGGTTTTGTAACAGTAGCAGCATGGGCAGTAGTATGTATGACAATTGTATTCCTTGCTATTAAGGCAACTATCGGACTTAGAGCTTCCAGGGAAGAAGAAATCAAGGGACTTGATATATGTGAGCATGGTCTTACAAGTGCATATGCAGGTTTTGAATTCGGTGCGGCAGGTATGCCGGATATAGATATAACATATGATGATGTTGTGTCAGTTGGTTCAGAATCCGTTGAAAATGCAGTACCTGCTATGGTTAAGACATCTGATATACCGGATGATAAGAAGATTACTAAGGTTGAAATCCTTATGAAGCAGGAAAGATTCGAGGCACTAAAGAAGGCTATGAACGATATCGGTGTAACTGGTATGACAGTAACACAGGTGCTTGGTTGTGGAGCCCAGAAGGGTGCACCTGAATACTACAGAGGTGTTCAGATGGAGATGCAGTTACTTCCTAAGGTTCAGGTAGAGATGGTTATCTCAAAGGTGCCAGTTATGGATGTTATCAATGCAGCAAGAAAGGTACTTTACACTGGTCATATCGGAGATGGCAAGATATTCGTATATGATGTTGAAAATGTAGTAAAGGTTCGTACTGGAGAGGTTGGATATGATGCTCTTCAGGGTGAAGATGATTAAAATATTGGATTAGAGTTTATAAGGTGTGGATGCCAGAGAAATTTGGTATCCACACCTTTTTGCGTCTTATATTTGTTTTTGAGACAATAAAAATTATATGTTAGATTAAGTTGGCCTATAGACGATTGCAAAATGGATAAAAAAATTAGAAATGCGGTTTATTGACCGCTGGGGGGAATAGTTAATTGTATGATTATGAAGAAGGAGGAGAGTATTTATCAGATACGAAAACTACATTAACAGTGTTGGTCTATGAGTATTTGAAAATGTTGGAAATTTATAAATGATTGTATAATTACTTGGTATATAACAAGTAGGGAAAAGATATGAGAACGGATAAGATAGGTATTAATATTTCAAGGTTAAGAATTGAACGTGGAATTACGCAGGAACAGCTTGGAAGGGATATTGGACTGACAGCTTCTGCTATTTCAAATATAGAGTGTGGCAGGAGTGTGCCATCAGTGGATACTTTGTGCAGGTTTTCTGAGTTGTTTGGGGTTAAGGTCGACACCATATTATCTGATAAATCTGACTCAGACCTGAATAAGCTTGAAATGGAAGAAAAACTTGTTACTGTTGACAGATATTTATCTGAAATAAAAGAGATATCGGCTAATTACAGTATAGGTCATAGAAATTATGAGATTAGCAGGAAAGGAGGAGAAATAGTTTATAAAGCATCATCAAAGGAATAGATAAAACGTTAAATATGAGGAGGAAAACAGAGTGCACAGATTGAAAAGATGGATAAATGAAGAAGTTAGTTTTTATAAAGAACAATTAAAAGAGAGTCCGCTTGAAACAATAGCTATATATCTTTCGTGGGTATTTGTAATTATTATTGGATTAATGGCAGTATTTGCATATATAAAATTTATTATTGATGGCGGATATCCAATGAGTGTTGCCAGAGTTAAAGAAAATGGAGCTTTTGCCAGTGCTAATTTTACAAGTGGAACAACATATATAATATCTAATAACGTGGTTTGGATTATATTGGCAATAATTATTTGTATACAGACCCTGGTTTCAATTATTTTAATGTTTGCGGAAAAAGTAATATGGAAATGGATATTGTTTATTATAGATATAATTGCAATGGTATTTTGTGTTGTAAAAATATCAACGAATTACAATTATTTAGCAAATCATGATATGGGATTAATATATGCGGCTGTTCTGCTTATTACAATTATAGTTTTCTTTAAACTTCTTATAGATAGTGATGGCAGTTATGTATTTCTTGCAGAAGGATTAGGATTAGCAGCATATCTTATTATACTGGCGCTAATTTTATTATTGGAAAATATAGTGGCGATTGGTGCATTAGCAGGAGCGATTATAATTGTAGGAATAGTGGCTGCTATATTAATATTTGGTAATAGTTCAAATGAGAGTGCAGGAAGTACATCTTCCGGAAGTGGAGGTTCAACCTCATATAAAAGTGCATCAGGTAATGGTGGTGTGAAAAGCAGAAAGCCGGATAAAAATACAGCTAATACACCAGCTTATAAAAAAGATAGTAACCCTAACCATCATTATATTGCAAATTATAATGAAATATTGGGCATCAAGCTATATAAGGTTCATGGTGATATGGGAGATTATATTGAATTAGATAACACAATGGTGGAGAAAAAGATATGTAGTCTTGCAGATGCAGAAAGTGGAAAACATAAATTTTATAGAGAAGAATCAGGAAAAGAAATCAGAGTTCAAGAAATTCCATGGAAATAAAACATAAGGGGGATACATTGTGAAGAAGAAAATAATAATAGGCATATCGGCATCAGTAATAGTTATTGTGGCAATAGCTGCAGGCATTGTAACTGGAGCTTCATCGAAGAAAAAAAGCAGTAATGATATAAATGTTTCGTGTAAGGCAGCAGTGACTAAAAATGAGGATATAACATGTTATGACTGGCTTAAGAAGTTATGCAATAAGATGGGCGTTGAAGCAGATGATTACAGAAAAGCGGCTAAGGAATATGGATATATTACAGATAGCGATGAATTTAGTAATGATGACATAGCATCAGGCGGATTTATGGCTCTTACTTCAATGCGTGCAATGGGCGAAGGCAAAATGCAGATATATCTTGGAACTGATGATGCAATATCAGATAATACCAATATAGAGCTTGCAATTAATAATAACCTGATAGCAGAAGATTCGCTTGATAGAGGATTTTCTGACCAGGAGGCTGATGGTATTCTTGATAAATTTGATGATTTATATTATGGAGAATTCTGGCCTGAAGATATTGAAAATGTTTCTTATAAAGAAAATATTTCTCAGCTTCAGTTTTTTGATATTAAAGATTATAAAGAAGATGAAAATATTATATATATAGATGAAAGTGCAGCCAAAAATCTGAAAAAAGGTGACACATTTGTATTTGATTATATGGGCGAAAAAATTGCAAAGAAAATCGTTGAGGATATGGGAAATGGTACATTTTCATTGGAAGACCCTGAGATAGACGAGGTATTTAATACTCTTATAGTTTCAGATTCGGCAAGCATAGGAATTGACGATATTATTAGTTACTATGGACTTGATAATGTGAAGGTGTCGGCTGGAAAGCCTGTAACTATGCTGACAGCAGATGTGTCTGGTAATATCCATTCCAAGGGATTCGCAATAGAGGCAGCGGTAAATGATGATAATGAACTTGAAGTTACATTGACAGATAATGATACGGAGGCAGAATACGAGCTTCCTATTAAACAGAAGCTTAATAAAAAATGTGAGAATTTCTCTATAAAATGGGACGTTAATAATATAAATGTAGGAGCACAGGTTAAATATACTCTTAAGAGTGGGTTAAAATATGCATCTGTAGGTGTTGATATTGATTCAGAGATTTCAGGAGAAATCGGAGTTGAAGGTGATTTTTCAGATGGAATCCTTTTATGTCAGACACCTGCACTTATTGGTAGTAATCTTGTTGCAGTAAATGTAGCGTTATATATTGTTCCAGCAGTAGATGGTTCAGTTAATCTTAAAGTAGAAGTGCCATATTATGCAGGAGTATCATATGAAAAAGGGAAAGGCGTGAATGGAACAATGGGGCTTCGTTCATCTATGCAGACATCAATTGAGGCAGAAGGAACAATGGGATTGTATTTCAGGACAGCACCAATGCTTGTAACAATGAGATCTATTCCGTTGTTAGATGCAGAACTTGATATAGGTGCAGAAGCAGAAGCAACACGAACTGGCAGACCGAATGGACAGATATGTTCTGATGTTAATGTTAAGTGTCCTGTTTTTATAATTGGAGTTGGTGATGAAAGTGTTAAATATAAGAATAAGAAATCACTTCTTTGTACAATGGATATAAGTAAGAGTTGTGAATTTACATCATTTGCAAGAAGCAAATCACTTCATTATGAAAGACTTGCTGATGGCACGAAGCAGTTTGTGAAGGAATGTACATATAATGAGCAGCCAGAAGATGATAAGCCAAAGGGAAGTGAGGCAAGTGCAGAAGCACCAACACAGGAGCAGGTAACACAAGGAACAGATGTAAAAGAATCAGGGCCGCTTCATACATATAAGACGAGAATGGCAGAATATTTCCCGGAGCAGACGACATTTTATTTTGACTATCCGGATAATTGGACAGTTATTACGGAAAGGGTCGGCAATGATGGGGAGTACATTGTATTACAGAATGAAAATGGGGCAAAAGTGTGTTACGATGCAAGACCATATATAGTTGATAAATCTATGTATAATTTTGGACAACAGTACACAAGTGCAGCTATGAGCAGAATAGCTAAGTCAAGATATAATCCGGGAAATGATTTCTGGATTGTGAAGATTAAGAATACAAGTAATTTTGATGCACTAACAGGTCAGACAATTACATATGAAGATGGTGCAGAGATGTATGCGGTAACATCTGCTGAAAAATCAGTTGGAGATAAATTTGATTATATAAGTGCTGGATATTCTATGGCGTTTATGTTTGAATGCCCTAATTCAGCAGGATTTAGATCAGAGCCAAGTGCTAAACTTACAGATAAAGACAGAGAGGAAATAATTGCAATACTACAGTCGTTTAGAGATACTCCTTAGAGACAATTTGTGATATAATCAACCTAAATTATCAGGTCGTGAAAACTAAAGATAAAGACTTGAGGGAAGGGGGATTATGAACGAATTTAATGACAACAGACAGGTGTATTCTGATTCGATAAGGGGAACATATGTAATATTTCCTTTAAAGTATGAAAGCAGTTTTAACCTAACAGAGCTTACTATTGATGGAGTAGAAAATGCGGATTTTTCATCATATGATATGTCAGATATTCTTGCAAGAAGATGTAGGAAAGAAAACGGTTTTGTCAGAAGATACATTTTAAATTCATGCATTGATGATGTACATTTTTCAGATGGTAAAATATTGGCAGTTAATGAGAGCCAGTTATATGTATTTAATAACAAAATAGCATTTTTCACGGTGCTTGTTACATATGACAATGCTGACGCGGGTTACATTGATAAGCTGATTAATCCGGGTTATGTACAGAATTACAATCGCAGTTTTGAAGAAAATGTAATTAAAACTGTAAGTAATATTTCAATAGGCGGGGTCAGTAATATATTCAGATTATATGTTGATGATATGAA
>OGUJ01002099.1_pt1 | contig 10456 bp, 8 predicted proteins | sample 1573661 | NCBI WGS metagenome assembly OGUJ01 (sample SAMEA2581933, study PRJEB24529) | metagenome | biome: Human gut stool | place: China | collected 2011
TACACTCTTTCCCTACACGACGCTCTTCCGATCTATTTCAAGTTTCTCACGGTCTTTCCAGAGTACATAGAACAATTCTTCAACAATTTCTTCTGCTACGTCTGTTTCTCCCGTTATGCTGGCGGCGTACAGGCAAAGCGGAGTATAATATTGGCGGAATAATGTTTCAAACGCCTTTATATTTCCTTCTTTTATTTGAGTGAGTACGAATACGTCGTTCAGCATATCGGGGTGTGTTGGGAGTTAGAATTCGTCAAAGATACTAAAAAAGTGGTTACTGTTTCTGTTGCTTTTTCAGTTTGTTTACCGCATGTTCCAATGATTCGGTGGGTTCTATGATGTTATAAGTTCCCCAGAAGTTGTCATTGGTAAAGTTATCCACTTTGTCGGAAAATACATGGTTTTGTTTGAAAGCGACTTTATAGGGAATGGCTGTTATGTTGTTTTCTTCCCTGTCTGTCACTACCATTTCCGATAAGATCGTGTAATTGGTAGAAAAGAGTTTGCGTTTCCAGTCACATTTGAAACGAATGTTGTTCCGGATATAACTCAGATAAGTAACGTCTCCCTGATTCTTGTACGATACCAGGTAGGATACTTCTACCGGCTTGAAATGCAGTCCGAAAGGTTTTTTCCTCAGAATAGCTTGAGTCGCCTTGTTTTTGTCATCCATACTGAGATTGAACTCTGCCCGCGTGAACGAAAGGCGTTCCTTGTCAATATAGAGTGTACCATAGCACAGAGGATAAGACAACTTTACTTTAGGGCGGAAACTGATGACATACTGTGACCGGTCACCGATGCTGGTCGGGTCTTCCATACGAAATTCGTAAAACAATAAATCTTCTTTAGCCAACAGGCAATCAGGGTTCTTTACTACATCAATATAAATGGCCATATTGGGACCTCCAAGTAATTTTACAGCCAGTGTATCGCTTTGCTTTTGGCTTAGCAGTCTGCGTCCTTTGGAAATCTGAACCCGGTCTCGTTCGGCTGTTTCATTGTAAGGTGTTTTATAAATGTCTATTACGGCTTCCGATATATTGATATACCGTCGTCCTTTTTGGGCAATTTCCCTGTAGAATCCCTTGAGCATATTGCTTTTCGGACTGTAGTTGGTTGGAATCTTGCGAAGTGCTTCTTCCACAATGCTTCGTGGATCTCTGGCCCGTACCAGAATCTCGCTGAGTAAGTTGGCATAAGGAGAGAGCCAAATGGTCTGTTCCGTGAGGCTTTCTCCTTTCAGGGGGATTCGGGCATTGAGATAACCGATATGCGAAACTTCTATGTCTTTAGCTTGAATCGATTCGGGAATTTTTAAAGAGAATTCTCCGTCAGTATTGGTGATGGTACCGATATTACTTTCCGATATCGAGACATTGACATGCTCCAGCTTCTTTTTATTCGATTTATCCTTGATTACACCACTGACTATCGTATATTTTTCCACATTGTCCTGTGCTGTCAGTGGAATAACACCTGACAGAATCAAAACTGCCAGTACACATCCGATTGATTTTATCCATTGCGTTTTCATCTTTTTCAGAGTTTGAAGGGTGAATAATAGTTTGCTTCCTATATATAAGATCGTTCAAACAGAGAATACCCTACGAGTTTCTGGAGAAAAATGAAAAAAACTTCAATGAAGAGTGTTTTTCAGGGATAATCTAATCGTTTTACTTCAAAATCTCGTTCAAATCTTTAGTGAGACATCCCCATTTGAATTCATGGTTAGGTGTCAGATAAGGGTACTTGGCATAAGAATTGCGGGTGACAACTTTAAATCTTACTATTTGCTCTCCTCTGATCCAACCATAAAAGCCAACTTTTTTTCTGTTGAAGTCTACCCACCCTACAACGACGTAATCTTTTGTTTCGGGGTGCTGTTCCTGTGGATAACCATAGGTCCAGTTGTCGGATGGAGGATTGGCGGTTGTTTTCTTTGCCACTTTGATATCTATTTTGGCACCGTTTACTTTTACGTCAAATTCATCGGTATGATGGGATTGGAAGTCTGTATGATCCAATTCGAATGGAATTCCCAGATTACTTAAATGTTGTTGGAATGCTAACTCTCCGATGCAGCCTAACAAAGCTTTATCCAATCTCTCTTTATCGGATAACCTGAAACGTGAATAAAGTCCGTTTTCTATCATTTTTTCAGCTTTGGCTTTTGCCAATGCAACCGTTTTATCAAAATTTAAATTTTGTACAATCATAGTAATAAGGTGTTTTGTATTTTATATCCGGTTATTGAATGAAAGCAAAGATAGTTTTTTTATATCGTAATAGTGGTATGAAAGCTAAGTATTCACTACATTTGCGCAGATTATAATTGCCGATAGATTATGAAAAGAGGAAAACTATTGATACTTCCCTTATTGGGAACCCTTATACTGACAAGTCTTTTTTCCTGTGGTGTAGACCGCTGGCCGGAATATTATCCGGAGACGGGACGTGACATTTGGATAGATAGTGTGATGCGTCAGGAGTATTTATGGTATAAAGACATGCCTTCACCTGCCGCTCCGGATTATTTCCAGGAGCCGGCAGAATTTCTAAAAAAGGCTGTTGCTTCCATGGATAAGGGCTTCAGTAATATCGACTCTCTGCTTGACGAGCCTATCCCAAGTTATGGCTTCGACTATAGCTTATATAAAGTGCTTGATAACGATACGGCTTATAATGCTCTGATATCTTATGTTGTTCCAGGGTCACCGGCCGAAGAGGCCGGATTGAAGCGTGGGCATTGGATTATGATGCTGGATGGAGATTATATCACCAAAAAGGTAGAGCCGGAATTGCAACAAGGAGGTGTCCGGACACTTCAAATAGGTGTATATAAAGAGGTAGTTGGGGAAGATGGTAAAACAACAGGTAGTGTCGTACCAATAGGGGACACAACGATATCTGCTTCACGTTCTTTGACCGATAAGCCTGTCCATTATTTCGATGTTATCCCTTGGGATGGAAAAACGGTTGGGTACCTGATGTACAATGAGTTTAAAGCGGGATCAACAGCGGATAGTCAGACCTATAATGACGATTTACGGAAAGTTTTCCGGAAATTCCAGACAGATGGTGTAAATGAGTTTGTGTTAGATCTCCGATATAACACCGGTGGCAGTTTAGATTGTGTACAGCTGCTCTGCACTATGCTTGCACCGGCTGATAAAATGAATCAATTGCTTGTTTTATTGAGGTATAATGATAAACGTGTAGAATCGAATCAGGATCTGACGTTCAATCCGGAACTTATCCAGTCGGGTGCAAATCTCAACTTATCTACTGTTTATGTATTGACTACCAATGCTACGAGAGGAGCTGCGGAGATGGTTATCAATTGCCTTAACCCTTATATGAAGGTGATATTGATAGGAACTCAAACTGCGGGAGAATATGTTGCTACAGAGCCTTTTGTTCATCCTACGGATCGGTTCATCCTGAATTTAGCTGTATGTAATGTATTCAACGTACAAGAAAAATCGGATTATGTCAACGGTTTCAAACCTGCATATGAATATAACGAGGATTCTTATTTAAGCACTTATCTGCCTTTTGGTAATACGAATGAGACATTGCTGAGTGTAGCATTGAAAACAATGAGTGGTGTATCGGAAAACGGAGGAGGAGAAGGAACAACACGTATGGTTGTAACGAAGAGACTTATGAAATTCCATCCTCGCCGCGGATTGACTTTGGGAATATCGGAAAAGTAATCTGTCATTTTGTATTTTAGAAATGCGGAGAGACGTTTCTTTACGGACTGACGATGACAAATAGAATAAAAACGCGTGGATTTTGCAATAGCATAATTCATGCGTTTTGCATTTGGGAAATATTGTGCCCACGATGAAGGGTAATTGACGAATATTGTAATAAAATTGAATGCTGAAATAGCGGAATGGTTCCAAAATGCTATTCTCCAGATGTTCATCTATAGTTGAATTCTGGAAGAAAATTGCCTTTTTGGGGTTCGGTTTATCATTTTTCTCACGACTTGATCTTGTTTTGCTTTCTGAAATTAATATCCTGAAAACAGAAAGTTAACTTTCTGTTTTCAGGATATTAATTTTCTCTTGATAAGAAGTTCGTTCTTTGTTTTTACGATGTTAACTTCTTGTTAACGACTTCCGGCTTTCATCCTATAAATATGCGGAATATTTGCATCTTACTTGCCGATTCATTCCTGTTTCGCTGTTTTTTGAAAAATGAATAGTTAGTCAAAATGGACTTTCTACGATTTTCTGATCAGGATCTCAGGATATTGCTTGTATAATGTCAATCGTCAAGTGTAGATACAGATATATACTTTGCAGCTATTTCACATAGTTAATCAGCCATTTTACCATTTCCGGATCATAATGTGAGAAGAATAGACTTTTTTCATTGTCAAGTGCGGCTATAACCGTCATTTCTCTTTCTGTCAAACTGAAGTCAAAGACATTGAAATTCTCAATCATACGTTCTTTATGTGTAGACTTGGGTATTACTATTATGCCACGCTGAATTAAGAAACGTAGAGCAACTTGTGCAACCGACTTTCCATATTTGACACCAATGGCGGCCAAAGTCCCGTTGGTGAAAAAATCATTTCGACCTTCGGCAAACGGTCCCCAAGCCATTAGTTCTGTGCCGTATTTCTGCATGACTTCCCGTAGTTTTCTTTGTTGATTGAATACATGGGTTTCCATTTGATTCACCGCTGGCTTTATCTCGCAGAATTCTGCCAGATCGACAAAGCGGTCGGGATAGAAATTGCTGACTCCGATAGCTCGCACTTTACCTGTTTTGTTTGCTTCCTCCATGGCGCGATAAGTGCCATAATAATCATTGAAAGGTTGGTGAATCAAAAGCAAATCGATATAGTCGGTTTGCAATTTTTGCAGGGATTCCTCAATAGATGCCTTTGCTTTTTCGTAGCCTGCATTCGATATCCAAACTTTCGTAGTGATAAATAGATCTTTGCGGGGAATGCTTGATTTTCGGATGGCATTTCCCACGCCTTCTTCGTTTCCATAGGCTTGGGCTGTATCGATCAGCCGATACCCTACACTGATAGCATCTGATACGCATCTTTCACACTCTTCGGGAGTTACTTGATATACTCCGTACCCTAAAATCGGCATTTCAATGCCATTGTTCAGTTTTACATATTCCATAATCATATATTATTAGATTACACATTTACCGGCATTAGACTGATAATTCAGTTGTTTTTTGCCTTTTTGATTCAAATGCAAAAATAGTCGGTTTTGTTCGTTGATATAGGATATGGATTACAGCTTTTATTACCTTTATTACGGATTAAAAAGTATTATTGCATTATGTTTACCAGATGGTTTGAAAACACTTATAAGATAAACTTGTTCCAACTGTTGTCATAATAAAAATTGTGGTTATCTTTGTAACTACTAAAAAAGTTTGGATGTTTAAACTTAAGAAGGATTCCGTGAAGTAAATAACCTTTTAAACGTAAGTTTGAGGTTATGCTGCAATTCTGGCTCAGGCATATTTTTTGTCTGAGATATTTTCACATATATACATTAATAAATTAAAGCATCATGAATAACGATAATAAATCAATTCACGAATTCGATTTCGATTTAATCTGCGAATATTTCTCAAGTATAAAACGACAGGGGCCTGGCAGTCCTGAAGTGACCATTAAAGCTCTTAGTTTTATTGAGGATCTGAACGAAAATTCTCGTATAGCTGATCTTGGTTGTGGTACAGGCACTCAGACAATGACATTAGCCGGGCATACATCCGGACAAATCATAGGTTTAGATTTGTTTCCTGCTTTTATAGACATTTTCAACTACCATGCCAGTCAGTTGAGCTTACAAGATCGGGTAAAGGGAATTGTAGGTTCAATGGACAATCTTCCATTCAGTAGAGAAGAGTTGGACTTGATCTGGTCGGAAGGAGCAATTTATAATATAGGTTTTCAGCATGGGCTGAAAGAGTGGTGGCAATATTTGAAAATAGGGGGCTATATCGCTGTCTCAGAAGTTTCCTGGTTTACTGATAAACGGCCTGCCGAGATTAATGACTTCTGGATGGATGCTTATCCTGAGATAGATACTATTCCCAATAAGGTTGCCCAAATGCAAAGGGCCGGGTATATCCCTGTTGCCTGTTTTATTTTACCTGAAAACTGTTGGATAGAACATTTTTATACTCCACAAGTAGAAGCCCAGGAGAATTTTCTGAAAAAATATGCCGGTAATAAAGCTGCTGTGGATTTTATTGCCAACCAGCGTCATGAGACCCAACTTTACTATAAGTATAAGGAATATTATGGGTATGTGTTCTACATAGGAAAGAAAATCTGATGTTCCTGTCAAAAAGTTAAAGAGGCTCTAAAGGTTATTATTATGGTATTGATAAATACCTTTAAAAGGATTGGGAAAATGAATTTCATCTTTCCCAATCCTTTCTTTTAAGTAGTGTCGTAAGGATTGATAGGTATTTTCTCAGACTGTTTGTAAATATAGGTAGGCGATAGGAAAGGTTTATTTTTCGCGGGCAATCTCGACAGCTTGTTTGATGCGGTCGGCCATACCGATTCCTCCTTTGAGATTTCCTGCCAATACCAATCCGGGATATTGCTTTTGTAGTTCGTTAATTGTGGTAAACCTGTCGGCGCTGCTACTTTCGTATTGGGGAATGGCTTTTTCATGCCGGAAGATGCGTATCAGATCGGGTACTATTCCAACAGGATAATTCAGCATCTCGTGCATGGTAGTGCCAATTAACGTGGTAATTTCGTCATTGCTTTTTGTCAGGAGTTCGGGATGCCTTGTTCCGCCCAGGAAATATGAATACAAGGCGCCATCCTTTGGAGAACGGTTGCTGAAGCAAGCCGATGGAAACAAAATACCTAAAACAGATTTTTGTTCACAGGAAGGAACCAATCCCCCAAAGGCAGGGAACTCTTTTCCATAAGTATTACGCAGACCCACACAGACTTGCATAACGGGAGCATAGGTAAGATTGCTAATCCGGTTCATTTGTTCGGTGGGGATAAAAGGAAGAAGTGAAGGCAGGGCATAGGCAGGTATGGTGGTTATCACCTTCCGGCAACGAATTTGATCGACCTTTCCGTTGGCATCTGTAAAGCAAACCAACCAACCACGCTCACAAGGTATCAGGGATGTTGAGGTCGCTCCCAATGAGAATCGTTTATTTCCAATGGCCTGTTCCAATGCTCCTGTCAGATTACTGAGGCCTCCATGGGTAGAGAAAACTTTTCGTGTGGCCAGTCGATCGCGTTGGTTTCGGGGTGAAAACGATTTTGCAATGCCACCGCGAATGAAGCTGCCATAGGTCTGTTCAAGCTGATAAAGCTTAGGGAGGGCGTGACGGGTGACCAACCGCATGGGGTCACCGGCATAGACACCCGAAATGAACGGGTCTACCGCATAATGCAGATAAGACGTGCCCAAGCGACGTTGTACCAGTTCGCCAATGGTTTCGTCAGGATTGTTTCCTCTTGAGCGGAAAGGTTCGCATAGGATATTTAATTTATCTTTTGTACTGAACAACGGCGTGGTAATTGCATTGAACAGTCCCGAGGGGAGAGGGTGAAAACGATTACCTTTCCATATAAGACGTTGTTTGGAAGCTTCGCGGGCTGTTTCTAAACGGCAGATTGGAGAGAGTGCCTCGAGAAGTTCGGCTACTTCAGGGTGAGAGATTATACCGGTATTCGGTCCGCTTTCGAAGGTGAAGCCACTTTCGTGGTAGGTACATATCTGACCGCCCGTGCGGGATTGTTGTTCGATTACTTCGACATCACATCCCTTGCGAGTGAGGTAATAGGCGATAGTCAGTCCGGTGAGACCTGCACCAATGATAATCGTGTCTCGCAAACGATAATTTTTTGTTTCTGGTTGGTTCATTTTTACAAAGGTTTTGAATATGAATGTGGGGTATGGAGCATAAGTTTGTCAAGTGAAGCGGCTACGTTGCGTACAAATGCTGAACCTTCGGTTGTCATCTCAAGATAGTCATCAGTATAGTAAATCAGCCCGTCATTGGCAAAGACCGACAGTTTCTGTTCATCATAGGCTGTAGCGGCTTTTAGAGTCGGTACTGATACGTGCAAACGGTTTGACAGAGCTTTCCAATCGATGCATCCATTGCACATTAAGGTTTCAATCACTTCTCTGGTTAATTGCTCGGTTGGAGAAAGGGCGTAGCCTTTGGTAATACATAGTTCGCCTTTGCCGATAGTCTCGATGTAGTGGAGAATATCTTTCGTGTTTTGAGCATAGGCCGATTCGAGTTGGCTGATAGCAGTTACGCCCAAGCCATATACCTGTGCAGTAGTGCGTCGGGTACAATAACCCTGAAAGTTGCGGTGTAATTTTTTGGTTTGCATGGCGATACTCAGTTCATCGTTTGAGCGTACAAAGTGATCCATTCCGATAGATTGATAACCGGATTCAAGCAATAGCTTGGCAGCAGTGTCAAACATATTCCGTTTTTCACGATTATCGGGTAGACCTGATTTCTCCAGAATCAACTGTCGTTTATTGATCCAAGGCACGTGGGCGTAACTGAATGTGACCAGTCTGTCGGGTGATAAGGAAATGGCTTGCTCTATACTACGGGCAAAGCTCTCTACTGTTTGCTTGGGTAAGCCATAAAGAAAGTCAAGGTTGATGCTTACCCCCCTTTCACGTAGCAGAGCAAAGATATCTTCCATCGCTACTAAGGAAGGGCGGCGATTCACTGTTTTCAGGACTTCGATGTTAAAGTCTTGCACGCCAATACTGACACGGTTGAAACCACATTCGGTTAGCTGTAGCCAATCTTTCTCAGAAAGATATCCGGGATGGCATTCAATGGCTATTTCCGGACGATCGATCATCCGGAATGATGATAATAGGTGAGCATTCAGCTCTTTGATCAAGGCTATAGGAATGGCTGTGGGGCTTCCGCCTCCATAATGTATTTGTGCGATCGGGCGGCTCTTGTCCAACAAAGGAAGAATTTGATCCATCTCCTGATGCAAGGCCTTTACATAGGATTCAATGACTTCGGGACGTGCCATAGGATATGAGTTGCATCCGCAATAGTGACACAAGTGTCGACAGAACGGGATATGCAGATAAAACGATAACGCACGTTCTGAAACCTTGTTCGATTGCTGCACAGCCTCCAGGTAGCGGCTGTTGGTAAACGGTTCAAAATAATTGGCCGGTGGATAACTGGTGTATCGGGGTACCGGTACATTGTATTTATTGATTATTTCAGTATACATATGTGTTAAGAATGAATAGTTTGAGATTCTTTTCTGAAGAAACAGAAGATATAGATCAGCGATATGGAAGCCAATACGACTTCGAAGATAAATAGACCGTGATAACCAACCCTGTCGGCCACCACTCCGCTAAGAAAGGCCATAAGCAGACCACTTAGGTGTGTGAGTACAGTTTGAATGGTAAAATCAGTTCCTTCGCATCCTTTGCGTACACAATCCATGGCAGTGGTATATACCACAATGGTTGCCATACCGTAGGCACTCCACAATAGTACGATGCCCAAACAGAGCATTGGGAGTGAGGGAGGCGTCCACGAAATACACATAAAATAGAGTGTGGTAAACAGAATGAATATCGCGAATAGTATTCTGGAATAATATCGTCCGATTTTGCGAACCAGTAATCCGGCCAGAAAAGATGATGCGAAAGCGGCTCCGGTACCTACGATGCCTATCATAATGCCTATCTCTTTCATCGAATAGTCCAGATCAACCAGGTAAGAACGCAGTACCGATAAAATGCCGATAATGCTGGCGTAGTAAAGTAGTAGAAATCCTATTTGTTTCCAGATACTGCGACGGGCAAAGAACCATATAAAATCGGTAAGTCGTGCTCGCTTTGCAGATTCCTTGACAGTCATTTTCATGCGCTTATTCTTCAGTAACGGGATAACTGCCAATAGTACGAAAATGCATAAGCACGGTATCACTGCATGCCAGCCATAGTGTTGGAGAACAAGAAGCAGGACGCCCGTTCCTATTAATGTACCTCCGAAGCTACCCATTGATTGCATACTGTTGACCAAACTTTTATCCCGCTTGTCAAAAGAAAGTACAGCAAGTGTGTCTGTGGCTATATCTTGTGTAGCTGAAGCTACAAGTGATAGAAACACCAATCCGATAATGAGGTAAAGGTCTGTCTGGATGTCGAGTAGCCCTACTAAAAGGATCAGTAAAGCATATACTATTTCGGATGAAATGATACAGCGTTTATAGTCTTTCATGGTGATGCAATGCCGGTCGATGAGTGGTGCCCAAAGAAACTTCAATATCCATGGAAGTTTGATAAGCTGTAATAAGGCGATGGACGAAAGAGAGTAATCGGCCTGTCTCATCAATACTTGTATGGCAGTAGAGAAGAAACTCATCGGGATGGCCTGTGCGATATATAGACAGAAAAAA
>OGUJ01002101.1_pt1 | contig 10443 bp, 6 predicted proteins | sample 1573661 | NCBI WGS metagenome assembly OGUJ01 (sample SAMEA2581933, study PRJEB24529) | metagenome | biome: Human gut stool | place: China | collected 2011
CTTCCTCATCGAGCCTTCATGGTCGACCCATGACGGGGAGGTCTGCAATCCACCGACGAACTCCAAGCTCCCGTTGAATGATTAGTAGGATCATATAAACCGCAACAAATCGCGCCGGGCAGGAAGTCTTTGCTGAAAGATCACTCGATCTCGAACTGGTCGCTCAGACGCTTCTCGAACAGCTTGCTGACTTCCAGCAGGGTCTCATCGTCCTCGACCACGTCGAGATACTCGCCCTCGTCGTCCTCGCCGACGCTCAGGATGACCAGCTGGGCGTCCTCGTCCAGATCTTCCTCGTTCTCGGCGTATTCGACAACGGCCAGGTAATGCACGCCCTTATGGTCCAGAGCGTCGATCACTTCAAACGTGACCTCATTGCCGTCCTCGTCCTCGAGGGTCATCAGGTCGGGCTGATATTCCTCTTCGGTCTCAGCGGCGGACTTGTTCATATCTTCTGCCATAAGTCACGTTCTCCTGTCAAATATCTAAAAAATGGAATAACTGTCACACCCTGCCCTCTCTGCTCCTTCGGAGCTGTGGGTTCCGGGTACGCCTATAGTGTAGCGTTTTTTTGCCCGCTCGTCAAGATGTTTTTCGCATAGAAATCCAATAACAAATTTTCACGCTTTTCCCTCTCGCTTCCCGGGGCGGAATGTGATATACTATAGCGATAGCTTTTGAAAAGCCATCTTTGCTATAATATATGGACAGGGAGGCCCGATCATGAGAGCCTTGAAAAAAATAATGGCGGCACTGGCCCTGACGGCAGTTCTGGCCGGGTGCAGTGCGGACAATATCCTCTCCAGCATCCAGGGCGGGAAGGCCGGCACGGTGCAGACGATCAGCCGCCCGGCTGTGGAGTCGGCAGAGCTGCAGTTCACCCACCCGGCGGCGGGGGACACCATTGCGGTGTTCGATACCTCGGCAGGCGTGTTCAAAGCAGTGCTCTTTTCCACCGAGGCCCCGCAGGCTGTGCAGAATTTCACGACTTTGGCCCAGCAGGGCTTTTACAACGGCCTGACCGTCACCCGGGTGGAGAAGGACTTCGTGGTGGAGGCCGGGCAGGGCGCGGACGGCAAAGGCACTACCATCTGGAACGGGAACCGTTTCTCCGCCGAGACCACCGATAAGCTCCACCACTATTCCGGCGCACTCTGTGCCGCAGCGGACGCCTCCGGCGACTGCGCCAGCGTCTTCTATGTCATGGAGACCCTGCCGGGCAGCAGCTCGGTGACGCAGGAGCTCATCGACCAGATGAACGCCGCCGGCTGGCGGGCCGACGTGGTGAGCGCCTACCAGACGGCGGGCGGCGCACCCTACCTCGACTACACCGACACCGTCTTCGGGCAGGTGTACGAAGGGATGGAAGTGGTGGACACCATCGCCCAGACCGGCGTGGACGAAAATCAGCGCCCGACGGAGGCTGTCACAATCAACAGCGTGACCATCACGAAATTTGAATAAGAAGCTGCTTTTCCGCCCTCCGGGCGGTGGGACAGCTGCAAAAAAATCACCCGCCAACTGGCGGGTGATCTGCGTTTATGGGGAAATCAGACGAGATGCGGGGAAAATCGGGAAGAGATCAGAGATTCCTGCCCACCCGCAGGGAGATGGCAACATAAGTCTGGCCGCGAATGGTCCGGGCCACTACGCCTGCCTTGGTATAGTTGCCGTTCAGGGCAAAATCCAAGGCTTCGTTTTGATCGTTGCCTTTGATTTGATCGATGATCTTCTGCAGCGTGGTATCGTTGTAGTCATATTTGGCGACCAGAGTGAGGGTGGCGTTCTGGTTGTCAGCATCCCACTTGGCATCCACCTTGTTGAACACTGTGTACCCAAAGGCATCGATCCTCAACTTGGCATCTAGGTCATCCAGATGGGCTGCGGCAACTTCCTGCATATCAGGGTCATTGCTCAGGGCCATGGTGCGGCCTTTGTTGATGGCCCGCATCACCTCGGCTTCGGCTTGGGCCTCCGGGCCGGAAGAACCGCCGCCACCGCTGCAGGCGGTCAGGAGCAGAAGGGTCAGTGCACCGGCCAGAAGCAGGGCAGTCAGCTTTCTCAGTTTTGTCATGTGGGTCGCCTCCAATCGTTTTTGTTTTGGTGAGTCCAGTTGTTTTTTCTCATGAAGAAGCTCATCTCCGGCCATCTGGTCAGAGGGTTCTTCTACCCTCATTTTATCGGAGAAGAGCCGGTGCTGTCAAGCCGGAAAACTATACAAATTCGGCTCGGGAAAATTGTGAAAACAAACCGGAAAGCGACGATTTTCTGCGGACTTTGCAACAAACTGTCCGGACTTCGCAAAGAAACTTTGCCGCAGGGGCGGCGGGGGCGTTCAGACCTCCCCCGGATGCTCTTTCCGCCACTGGATGTAGTCGTCCAGGATGACTGTCGCGCTCACCGAGTCGAGGATGCTTTTCCGCTTTGCGCCGAAGGTGCCGCTCTCGTCGAGGAGGTCAGCGGCGGCGCAGGTGGTCTGGCGCTCGTCCCACATCCGGACGGGCAGGCCGCTCCAGATCTCAACGGTTTTGGCCAGCTTGCGGCTCTTGCGGGCGCGCTCGCCCTCGGTGCCGTCCATGTTCAGCGGCAGGCCGATGACGATGAGCTCGGCTTCGATCTCTTTTGCCACCTCGCAGACCCTGGCGGCAACTTTGTCCCGGGCCTTGACGGTGATCTGAGGGGTGATGGGGGAAGTCAGGAACTCGGTGCGGTCGCAGGTGGCGAGGCCGGTGCGGCTGTCGCCGTAATCTACTGCTAAAATTTTCATGCAGGTGTCCTCTTTCTGAGATGATTTTTCTTTATTGTACCACAGAATAGATGTCGCTGCAATTTTGTGGTACAATGATAGAAAAATGAGGGCAAGCCGCCCACGATAGAAAACTGACCCAACGGAGAGATTCACCATGTTAAAACTACTTTTAGGCGGTTCCGGCAGCGGAAAGACCACCCTGCTGTACCAGCGCATCCGGGCGCGGGCCGAGGCGGGGGAGAAGAGCATCCTGCTGGTGCCGGAGCAGTTCACCTCGTCCACCGAGGGCCGCATCCACCGGGAGCTGGGCGACGCGCTGAGCGGACTGGTGGAGAGCTTTTCCTTCACCAGCCTCGCCGAGCATATCCTGTCGGCGGAGGGCGGCTCTGCCGTCCAGACTCTCAGCGACGCGGGCCGTGCCGTGCTGGTGCGCCGCGCCCTCGAGGAACTGCAGGACAACGTCCATTACTATTACCGCCACCGCCGCTCGGCCGCCTTCTGCCAGATGGCCGCCGAGACCATCGACGAGCTCAAGAGCGCGGGTCTCTCGGGCCAGCAGCTCTATGAGCTGGCGCAGGACTGCGGCACCGACAGCGCCAAACTCAGCGAACTGGCCCTCATCTTTCAGGGCTACGAGACCCTGCTGGCCGGGACAGGCATGGACCCCTCCGACCGGCTGGAGCTGGCCGCATCCCGCCTCGAGGCCGCGCTGGCCCGGGGCGAGCTGCCGGAGTTCCTGCGGGACAGGGCCGTCTTCATCGACGAGTTCGACACCTTCAACGCCCCGAAAAAGCGGCTGATGGGCGCCCTGCTGGCCTCGCTGCCCACCGTGACGGTGGCCCTCTGCGACGACGGCACCCCGCTCGTGCCGGGGGACATGAGCCTTTTCTCCGGCGCGAAGCAGGTGGCGGCCCAGCTGCGCCAGCTGGCCCGCCGGAACGGCACTGAAGTGGCCGTGCCGGAACTGCTGCGCCGGGACGTGCGCCATGCCGACGCTCCCGGCCTTGCCGCTGCGGCCCAGCTGCTGGCCGCGGGCCGGTGTGACCCGCCTCCGGCCTGTCCGGAAATAAAATTATTCGCCGCCCCCAGCCGGGAGGAAGAAGCCCGCGCCGCCGCTGCCGCCATCCGCCGCCTCATGCGGCAGGGCGTCCGCTGCGGGAAGGTGGCGGTGGTCTGCCGCGACATCTCGAAATACCGCGCCGCCGTGAAGTACGAGTTCCGGATGGCGGACATCCCCCTCTACTGCGACGAGCCGACGACGCCCGAGTTCAGCGCCCCGGCCACGGCGGTGCGGTGTCTGCTGGCCATTGCCCGGGGTGCAGAGCTGACAGAACAGCTCACCACCCTGGCCAAGACCGGCCTCTGCGCCCTCACCGAGGAAGAGGTCTGCGCCCTTGAAAACTACGCCTACACCTGGTCGCCCAACGCGGCGGCGTGGCGCGCGCCTTTCGAGAAGAACCCCCGGGGCTTCGGCGATGTGGAGCCTACCGACGAGGACAGAGAAAACCTCGCCCGGGCCGAAAAGGCCCGCGCCCTTCTCATCACCGCCGCCGACGGCCTGCGCGCGAAACTCCGCTCTGCCAACGCCGAGCAGATGAGCCGCGCCCTCTACTTCTGCCTGAAGGAGCTGGGTGCGGAGGACGCTCAGGCTGCGCAGGTGGAGGCCATCCGGGCCGAGCGGGGCATCCCCGCCGCCGAGGAAGCCGCCCGGGAGTGGAATGTGGTCATGGGCCTGCTGGACGAGATGGCAAGTCTGCTGGGCGGCCAGAGCGTCACCATCCCCGAGTACGAGGAGCTGTTTGGGCTGTTGCTGCGCTCGTCGGATCTCGGCCACATCCCCCAGACGCTGGACGCCGTGGTGATGGCCAGCGCAGGCAAGATGCGCCTTGACGCACCGGACTATGTCTTTGTGCTGGGCCTCTCCGAGGGCGAATTCCCCGCCGCGCCCGGCGAGACAGGCCTGCTGACCCACGCCGACCGCGACGCCCTGATGGCGCAGGAGATCGAGCTTCCGGACTGCTTCGAGAACCGGGTGGTGCGGGAACAGGTCTGCTTTTATAAGGCCCTCACCGCCCCGGCAAAGGGGCTCTGGCTCAGCTGGCCGAAGGGGCAGGGCCAGACCCTCTGCGCCGCCCTCGAGCCCATCGTGGACGTGCTGAGACCGGGTGCGCCGGAACTCGACCTGACCGACCTTGCCGCCACTGCCGCCGACGGCCTCGACGTGCTGGGCGGCGGCTGGCCCCTGACGGAGGTCGAGCGCGCCAGCCTCACCGAGGCTCTTCATGCCCCCGGCGGGGCAGAACCCGAGGGCCTCGCCCTCCTGCGCCGGATGGCGGGCCGCAGCCCCCGTCAGGTCAGCGACCTCGAAGCGCTGGAAACGCTGCTGGGCCGGCGGCTCCGCATTTCGCCCAGTCAGCTCGAAAAATACTACACCTGCCGGTACGGCTATTTCCTGCAGTACGTGCTGGGTCTGCGCCCCCGGAAGCGGGCGGAGCTTTCCGCCGACCAGAGCGGCACCCTCATGCACTGGGTGCTCCAGATGGCCCTCGACCCCCACCCCGGCCCCGACAACCCCTGCGCTGGCTTACAGCCCTTCCTCGACCTCGACGACGAGGCCATGGCGGCGCTGGCCGGGCTTCTCGTGGATGAGTACGCAAAGCGCTACCTCCCCGAGGACACGGCCCGCTTCGCATATCTGCTCTCCCGCCTCAAAAAGAGCATGACGGGCCTGCTGTGCTACCTGCGGGACGAGCAGCGCCAGTCCAGCTTCAAACCGGTGGCCTGTGAGCTGAAGATCGGCCCCGGCGAGGACGCCGTGCGGGGCCAGACCTACCGCCTCTCCGATGGACGGACGGTGCAGCTCATTGGCACTGTGGACCGCGCCGACGAGTGGATCGAGGACGACGGCACCCGCTGGGTGCGGGTGGTGGACTATAAGACCGGCACGAAAAAGCTCGACCTGCGGGAAGTCTACTGCGGCCTCGACTGTCAGATGCTGCTCTACCTGTTCAGCCTGACCCGGGACGCCGGTGGACGATTCACCGGGGCAGAGCCTGCGGGTGTGCTGTACCTGCTGGCCGACCCGGCCCCCGAGACGACCACCCGGGGCAAGGCTGCCCGGAGCATGGAATACAAGCTGGACGGCCTCGTCCGGGACGAGCAGAAGGTCTTCGACGCCATGGACGCCGAGGAGACGGGGCGGTATCTGCCCTTCAGCTTCCGGGGCGGTGTACCCAGCCCCTACCAGAAAGAGAAACGCGCCGACAAGGCTAAGCTCTCCCGCATCCAGCTCCATCTGGACGACCTTGTGACCCAGATGGGCGAACAGCTCTACGGCGGCTGCATCGCCGCCGAGCCGCTGGTCACGGGCCGCAGCCCCTGCCGGTGGTGTGACTACGGCTTCATCTGCTGCCATGAGGACGGCATCGGAGAGCGGGCGCTGGACGCCCCTGCAAAGCCTTTTGAACCGGAAGAGAAAAAGGAGGAAGACCAGTGAGCGAGACAAAATGGACCCCGGCCCAGCGTGCCGCCATCGACGACCGGGGCGGTGCGCTGCTGGTGAGCGCCGCCGCCGGCAGCGGCAAGACCGCTGTCCTGACGGAGCGGGCCGTCCGGCTCATCACCGACCCGGAACATCCCGTGGACGCCGACCGGCTCCTCATCGTCACCTTCACCAACGCCGCCGCCGCAGAGCTCCGCGCCCGCATCGGGCAGGCGCTGCTCCGCCGCAGTCAGGCAGAGCCGGGCAACACGGCCCTCCGCCGCCAGCGGATGCTTTTGCAGAGAGCCCCTATCTGCACCATCGACGCCTTCTGCCTCGACCTGCTCCACAAGCACTTTCAGGCGCTGGACATCCCGCCGGACTTCACCCCTGCCGACCCCGGCAGCGTGGAGATGCTGCGGAACGCGGCCCTCTCCGAGACGCTGGAAGCGGCCTATCAGGATGCGGACTTCTGCGCCTTCGCCGACCTCTACGGCAAGGGCCGCACCGACAAGGCGGCGGGGGAGGCGGTTTTGCAGGTCTATGACTTCCTCCGCGCCCTGCCCGACTACAATAAAAAGCTGGACGAGATGCTGGCCCCGTGGCAGGACGAGAACGGCTTTGCCCGCACCTGCTGGCATGATATTCTGATGCAGGAGGCCGCCCGCTCTGCCCGGGCCGCAAAGGAGCTGCTCTGCGCCGCGCTGAACGACTGCAGGGAGGACTTCGTGACTGCGCAGGCCGACGCCGAGGCCAGCAAAAAGACCCCTGCCGCCAAGGAAAAGGCCGTGGCGGCAGTGAACGAGAAGTTCGCCGAACCCCTCGAGCGGCTGGAAAACTCCGCCGCCCTGCTGGGCGAGGTGGAGCGTCTGGCCAGGGCAGGGGAATGGACGCCCCTCTACGACAGGCTGACGCCCTACGTCCTCGGCATGGAACAGGCCCCCGGCCTCAAAAATATGAAAAAGCGGCTCACCGGTGAGCACAAGGACGCCGTCAAGACCCGGGCCGACGAGGCCGCAAAGCTCTTTGAGAAGATCGAAGACCTCATCAGTTGCAGCCTCGACGAAGCCGAGCTTGACCGGAAAGCCGCCGAACCCTGCCTCCGCGCCCTCTTTGCCGCCGTGCGGGACTTCGACGCCCGCTTTGCGGCCCGGAAGCGGGAGAGAAGATTGCTGGAATTCAGCGATTTCGAGCATCTGGCCCTGCGGCTCCTGCGGGACGCCGACGGCCAGCCCACCGAGCTGTGTCAGGGCATCCGGCAGGGCTACGCCGCCGTCATGGTGGATGAGTATCAGGACACGAACGCCCTGCAGGACGCCCTTTACCGCTGTCTGGCCAGCCCGGCAGGGGATGACCTCTTCCTCGTGGGCGACTTAAAGCAGAGCATCTACCGCTTCCGTCAGGCGGACCCCAGCATCTTCCGGGAAAAGCTGGAGAGCTGGCCCCTCCTGCCCGGCGGCGAAGCCCGTCCCCGGCCCGAAGACGGCAGGCCCGGCGAGAACGCCATGCTGGCGCTGGACGCCAACTTCCGCTCTGCCCCGCAGGTGGTGGCGGGCATCAACTTTATCTTCGAACAGCTCATGACGCCTGCTCTGGGCGACACGGCCTACGGCGACGGACAGCGCCTGGTCTGCGGCGCACCCGGCGCGTACGAGGGCAGTGTGGAGGCCCACTTCCTGCCCGACGATGCCGCCGAGACGGACGCAAAATATATCGCCGACCGCATCGAGGCGATGGTGGCTTCCGGTGAGCCGGTGCGGGACGGCGGCACCACCCGCCCGGTGCAGTACGAGGACTGCTGTGTCCTGCTGGCGGCGAGAGGCGACTTTCCGGCCTACGCCGAGGCCCTGACGGCCCGGGGCATCCCAGTCTACGCCGACGCCCGGGAGAACCTGCTGGACGCGCCCCACATCCGCCCCCTCATCGCCCTGCTGCGGGTCATCGACAACCCCGCGCAGGACATCTACCTCGCTGCCGCTATGCTGGGGCCGATGTTCGGCTTTACGGACGACGACCTCGTCCGCCTCCGGGCCGGGGCGCAGACACCCGATCAGCACACCCGCATCAGCCTCTACGGCGCAGTTTTACAGGCCGTCCAGAGCGGGGCGGAGGATGATTTCACCCGCCGGGTGCAGGCGTTCTACCGGCGTCTGACGGCCCTGCGCCGGATGGCCCGGAGCGTGCCGGTGGAGGAACTGCTGGAAGAAATTTTTGTTTCCACCGGCTACCTCGCCGCCCTCGGTGCCATGGAGAACGGCCAGCGCCGCCGGGAGGACGCGCGGCGCTTCGCCTCCTTCTGCGCCGGGGCGGGCGCGGGCGGCATCTCGGCCCTCGTCCGTGCCATCGACGCGGCCACGCTGGCAGGCTCCACCGGGCAGGAGACTGCCCCCGGCGGGGCGCGGCCCGGCTGCGTCACCATCATGACCATCCACCGCTCCAAGGGCTTGCAGTTCCCGGTGGTGTTCGTGGCTGATATGGCCCGGCAGTTCAACGCCGCCGACACCCGCCAGCCCGTCCTGCTCCACCGTGTTTGCGGCGCAGGCCTCCGTCTCCGTCCCGAGGGCGGCGAGGGGGCCTATAAGACGGCGGCCTACACCGCCCTCTCCACGGTCCATGCCGCCGAGATGCGGAGCGAGCAGATGCGGCTTTTGTACGTGGCCCTTACCCGGGCGCAGGATAAGCTGATCCTGACGGTCCCGCTGGGCATTGGCCGGACGTCCAACCCCTTCGCCAAAGCCGCCGCCTTCCTCGCCGCCGGGGCGGGGGAGACCCTGAACGCTCAGGCGGGCAGCTTCGCCGACTGGCTGCGGGCGGCGCTCCTCGTCCACCCCAACGGCGGGCCTCTCCGCCGTCTGGCCGGGAACCTCGAGCTGCCCTTTGCGGACACCGGGAGCACCATCGCCCTCACAGTGCAGGCCGATGTCCTCCCGCCCGAAGAAGCCCCCGCCGAGGCGGAAGAGCCGCTCCGGCCCGAGGCCGACCCGGCCCTTGTGGAGACGCTGCGGCAGGGCTTCGGCTGGCGGTATCCGGCGGCAGCGCTGGCGGACATCCCGGCCAAGGTCAGCGTGACCAGCCTCGTCCACGCCGCGGAGCAGACCACCCTCGAGCGCCCGGGCTTCCTCTCGAAGGACGGCCTCACCGCCGCCGAGATGGGTACGGCTCTCCATGCCTTCCTCGAGCACGCCGACTTCGGGGCGCTGGCCGCTGTGCGGGACGCAGAGGACGACGCCGTTCTGGATGCCGTCCGCGCCGAGCGGGAGCGTCAGGCGGCGGCGCAGCTCACGCCCCCCGCCATTGCCGGGAAGCTGGATGTCTATAAGATACTCCGCTTTGTGCGCAGCGAGGCGTTCCGCCGCATCTGCGGGGCGGAGGATGTACTGCGGGAGCTGGCTTTTATCACGTCGCTGCCCGCCGCCGAGGTCATGGCTGCTCAGGGCCGCGCCCTGCCCGACGGCCCTGCCGCCGACGCCGGGGTGCTGGTGCAGGGCATCGCGGACATCGTCCTCGTCTACCCCGACCACCTCGAGCTTCTGGACTACAAGACGGACCGCCGCAAGACCCCTGCCGACTTCGTCCGCGCCTACCGCGCTCAGCTGGAGCTCTACGCCAGGGCCATTGAGAAGCGCTTCGCCCCCCGGCGGGTGACATATAAAGGGATATATTCGCTGGAGCTGGGGGAGTTGATAGAGGTATAAATAAGAAAGCAGGGCGCAAAGCCTCTCCCTTTGGGAGAGGTGTCACCAAAGGTGACGGAGAGGGCAAGGACGCTGACAGAGAAGCACAGGCACAGCGATAGGATCGCTCTGACAAAGAGCCTGCCGATCGCTGCAAAGCGGCCCTGTCGTGCCGGGCTTGCCCTCTCAGGCGCTTCGCGCCAGCTCTCCCAGAGGGAGAGCCTTGAAGCCGCCCCTAAACATAAAATTTCAAATTCCCGCATAAAAATGCTTGACAGCCTCCCCGGGGTGTGGTAGAATACTCGAGTAAAGAAAGCAGCTACGGCCTGTGCCGCGCTCGCCTTGAGGGGTAAGGACCCCCGGGCTATACCCTGAACCGATTCGTCTTGTAGACCGAATCGCGCTTTTGAGTGAATTTCGCGCGGCTGTCCCGAAACTGGGGCGGCCGCGTTTTCTATGCCAAAAAACGCAACACTATGGACTATTGTTTGGAGGTGCATTCATTATCGCTACCGCTGGAAAGTCGAAGGAACTGGAGA
>OGUJ01002103.1_pt1 | contig 10441 bp, 5 predicted proteins | sample 1573661 | NCBI WGS metagenome assembly OGUJ01 (sample SAMEA2581933, study PRJEB24529) | metagenome | biome: Human gut stool | place: China | collected 2011
TTGCTTGATTAAAGACGGACGCTGACAGATGTCCCCAGGGTGATGGGTTTTCCTTTTTGCGCATAGGCTTTGCTTGTCACGAAGTAGTAGCTCAGATAGTCGGTATTGGTGAGGTTTTTACTCCAGACTTCCCACGTAAAGTTTCCTTTACTCGCACCAATTTTCAGATTGACCAGTGCATACAGGTTTTGTTTGGCTTGGTTGTCTTCGTACCAATAGATTGGGCCTGTTGCCGATACGCCACCATTGAGTGTAAGGCGGTCGATCCAGGAGCAGATGTTGTAGAATGTATATCCGGCTGTTAAAGAGAAGGTGTGACAGGGGACCATAGGCAGGTAATTACCCCCATAATCTTTTAGGGTGCCACGTTCTTCTTTCTTATAGTGAACAAATCGGGCATCTGTATATCCATAATTCATATGTACGACCAATGAATTTACCGGACGAGCCTGCAAACTTATTTCGACGCCTTTATTGCGAGAGCGACCGGCGTTTCGGATTATATTACCTACAGCCGGAATAGTATTGGTTATCTGCTGATTGCGCCAATCTATATAGAACAATCCTAAGTCGGTTGTCAGTCGACCATTCAGGAAAGATAGCTTGGCGCCTATTTCGTAGTTCCAGTTATATTCGGGTGAATAGATATACTCGTCATCGTTGAGGAAAGAAACATTAAATCCTCCGGTTTTATATCCTCTGGATACGGAAGCGTAAAGCAATTGATTGTGGGATGAGAGATATTGCAAGCTGAACTTGGGAGTAAACTGGCTGAAGTGAAGGGATCTGTCGAATTGTCCGAGAGATTTTGTTTCTCCCTTACCATCCAACGGCTGTTGCACTTTGGAAAAATCGCATCGGGCCTGTTCATAATCGTAACGTAAACCCACAGAGCAGGACAAACCTTGGAACAGATCGAGTGTGGATTGATGATAAAAAGCAATCCCTTGAGTGGGGATCTCACTATTAGTAAGATGCCGGGTGGTATCTGTAAAACGACTGAGGTCAACTTTCCTATCTACCGTTTGCCGGAAAGCAAAAAGCCCCGTTATCCAGTGATAACGACTGTTATTGACAGATTTTGCTGTAAACTCCTGGCAATACATATGCTGTCGTATCCGGTTTTGCCCGTAGAATATATTGCGGGGCGAGAAATCTTGATCAATCCCCATTTTATCTTGTATATACTGATAGGAGGTTTGGCTGTTGAAACTAATGCGGGAACCATCGTAGCGTACATTAACCCCGGAAGTCAACAGATTTCGTCGATACAGTCCTTCATCATTGTAGTTTACGGCTTCTGTTGTTCCGTTATCGGCATTGTACAATCCGTATGGATATCCTCCCTGATTCGAATACTCGTAGGAAGTTATGAAACGGGTGGTCCAATGGGCTGCAGGTTTCCATATCAGTCCGATTCGTCCTGCTCCATTATCAAGCTTGTCCGCTTTCTTATGGGTATATAGGTTTGTAAAAAAGCCATCATTGTGGTGGTAATTGCCGCTAATGGATAAGCCCAGTTGTTCGTTTACCTTTGTATGGTTTGAAGCCATCAATCGAATATCATTGTAACTGCCATATCCTAAGCGAAAACGTGTACCTTGATAATCAAGGGGTGAATGGGTGTATATATTGATAATTCCACCGATGGAGTTACGTCCGTAGAGAGTGCCTTGTGGGCCGCGAAGCACCTCTATACTACTTATGTCCGACAAGTCAACATCGAAAGCTGAGGTTTCAAAATGGGGAATTCCATCGACATAAAACCCCACCGATGGAGCATCTTTTTTTGCTCCTATGCCTCGGATATAAACCGGAGAGTTTTGTTTAGATCCATAATCGGGCATATAGAAATTAGGCAGTAAGGAGCTTAAGTCTTTAGCTCCCGATATTTCATTTTCTTTAAGGAAGCGATTATCCAAGGTAGAAATAGAAAGTGGTTCACGATTGGGACTGTTCTGTTTAAAACCTACTATCGTTACTTCATCCAGATTGATAGGCTTAACCAATACCGTATCGGGTTCATTAGCTGAAACCATTGTGGAAAAGGGTAGGAGGAAAAATAGTTTTCTTATCATATTTTTAGAATTTGCGGCAAAGGTAGACCATGTTTCCAGAGCGGGCAATCCTCATTTCTTAGGATTTTATCTACCAGTTTCAGTTTGCCTTGCATTAATCGTTTTTATCTTTTATTCTGACATTATTGGTCGTGTGCCTTTTTCATGTTTTCTTCTGGTATATAACAAACCACCCAATTCTATCAGAATAGTATAAATAGGGGGTATTGCTTCATTTGACTGATTTCTGTTAGCGACGACAGCTCCTTTATATTTTCCCTAAAAGGGCTTTATGATATAACTTCCGGGGATGGAAATCATATGTTGTTTTCGTCGGTTTATAGGAAGTAATAGTTTGCCTATAGATTGTATTTATTTGTTGTATAGAGATTTATGTTACTTCTGTTTTCCTCAGGATGCATTGCGGCTATTTAATAGTTAGCCAATTATAGTGCCGGTATTCTGAAATTGTCTGATACATATAAATAGTGTTCTTTTTTATATAAATATAAGAGTTTATAAGATATTACTTTTGCATCAGAAAGTACGTACTTATTAAACGCGGTTCTGATAATATGACTTTTTATCCCCATATCTGTATTGTCAACTGTCGTTTATATAATTATTTTATACATTTTATTGATAAACAAAATGAACAATGCTAAATTATTACATTTAATGGTTTATATCTTAACCATTATTTTAGGATGGGCTTGCACAGAAGTGGATATTACGATGCCCAAAGGTCCTAAAGGTGATAGAGGAATGTCGGCTTACGAATTCTGGAAAGAGAATGTAGAGAATGGAGTGATATCCTGGCCTAAACAAGAGACTGAGATAACTGATTTTTTTAAGTACTTAAAAGGTAAAGACGGTCTGGATGGAAAAAATGCTTTTGAACTTTGGAGAGAGGATGTAGCTACAGGTACTTTAGATAATCCTCACCGTCCGGGAAGTAAATGGCCCGTATCTCAAAATAATCTTAGAGATTTTTGGTATTATCTGACAGGAGCGAGTGGTGAGAATGGCCAGACACCTCATATCGGAGATAATATGAATTGGTGGATTGGTAATAAGGACACTGGAATACGCGCACAGGGCAGGGACGGACGAAATGGTGAAGATGCTGTTCCACCGATTGTTACCATTGGGGATAATGGTAACTGGCTGATTGATGGGGTAGATACAGGAAGACCCTCCAGAGGTGAAGAGGGAGTTGCGGGAACAACACCTACTATTACAATTGGAGAAAATGGAAACTGGGTAATCAATGGGAAAGATACCGGAAAGGCTGCGATAGGTAAAGATGGAAGATCTCCAGAGGTAATGATCGGTACTAATGGAAACTGGTATATTAATGGGAAAGATACCGGTATTCGTGCATATGGTAAAGATGGTGTTGACGGCAAAGACGGTACTAATGGAAAAGATGGTGCCGATGGAAAAGATGGTGCTAATGGAAAAGATGGTGCCGATGGAAAAGATGGTGCTGATGGAAAAGATGGTGCTGATGGAAAAGATGGTGCCGATGGAAAGGATGGTGCTAACGGAAAGAGCGCTTATGAATTGTGGGTAGAGAGTGTTGAGGCCGGTTGTAATAATACTGGGCCTAAAGTGAAAGATCCTCATAATCCGTCTTTGGATTGGGATTGTGGTAAAACCTCTTTGAGTGATTTTTGGGAGTTTTTGAGAGGTGCGGATGGCAAAGATGGTGCGGACGGTAAGGATGGAAAACCCGGTATTCCAGGCAAACCGGGTGCTGAAGTTACTATTATTAAAGGAGTACCTAACGTAATTGCGCTTTATTCGCAGCAAGAATTTGGCGAGTATGTCCGTACAACCGATGGAGGAGTAGCTTATCGTGTGTATGATGAATCTGGTAATAAGGCCCCAAAGGCTGTAGTTAAGGGAATCCCCGGCTTGGATGCGACTAAAACCTACACAGCCAATGAGGAGGGGGAGTTTATTATTCCGAAAGAAGATCTTCCTCAGATTGATGATGTGGATGCTCGATGGGGAAAAGTTAAGGAGGTAACTATTAATAATGTGACAAAGGAATCTGCAGAAAACACTTATGTCCCTAACAGAATGCAGATTAGAATGATTTATATTGCCACCTCTCCATATCTTGATTTTGAACATAACCTGCAGTTTAGAGTAGAAAGAAAGACAGATCCTGGTGCGGAATGGAAAACTCTTCCCAGCTATTTACCTAATGTAAATGCCGGGTTTACGGCATACCAGGTTACAAATCCGGAAGATCCGACATCTCTTGATAAAACGAAAAAAATAGAAAGTTCTACACCTAATATGAGCAGTACATCAATGTCTATTAATCCTAATAGATATGTTAAAGAGAACCTTGCTGATATGAAAAATGGAATAGCTGACTTTTGGGATGGAAAAGATAACTATTTCTCAATAGTAAAAGATACCCCTTATTATGGAGAAAAGATTTATTGGAATGGAGTATGTAAAATGGCACCTTACCAGATACCTCCTACACTTAAAACATTAGTTTTGACTAAGGCATCTGCTGAAAGTGGAGATGATGTATTCTTAAATCGAGCTCAGGGGGAGTTTGACTTTTCGACTATTGATTTCAATATCATATCTAAGAGTAAATTGGTAAAAACAGTGAAACCGAACGGCATAGATTACATTGAACCTGAATATTATACCCCGGAAGAAGCGAAGGGACTTCTACTTTGTTATGTTAAGTTTACATATACCTCTCCGTTGGGAGTGCAAACAGCTACAAGCGAGCATAATAAGTCAAGTTATAATAAACCTGAATATGCTGCCCTTAGTCCGTATCTGGGAGCTACAATCTATTCAGTGGGGGCGAATAGTGCTTTTATCTACTCTAACTCTGTATCTTTAGGAATTCTCAAGAAGAAAGTAGATGATGGTACATATTATGTTGAAAATACATATAAAAATATGCCTGCAATTAGTGTAACTTATAAAGATAAATAAAATATAAGCAAGATGAATTTCAGTGTAATAATAAATAGACTTTTTATAGGAGCATTGGCTTTTACTGTCTTTCCCTTCTATACTTATGCTCAAAACGATAAAGTGGAGAGACCGGAATATAGAACCAAAGCTTGGGAGGTGGGGGCTGGTGGGGCTCTTATCAACTGGGATAGAGTGACCTTCTCCGATTTCCGCCAAATAGATGGTGACTATTTGTATCGGATGAATATCGATCATCTTTTTGGTGGTATCCAACTGTATGCTGCTCGTGAACTGAACCCCTGGTTTTACATTGATTTGCAGGGAACATTGGGTTTAGCAAGAAATCAAGTTGAAACAGGCGGGCGTAAATACGATTTCATGTATATGGCCGGTCCGGGACTTCAATTTCGATTTACTCCATTGTTTAAATCAAAATATGTAGAACCTTATTTACGTATAGGTGTTAACTACCTTCATCATGATTTTCATGCAATTAATGCGGGTAAGTTTGGGAATGATCCTATAGGAGAAGCAGAGTGGACATCATCAAATCCTTGGAATAGAGAGACAATAGGATCTAAACAATCCTATTTCCCCTTATCCTTTGGAGCCGGGGTACAAGCTTGGTTTAACGATCATTGGGGAATAGGATTACAGGGAGAATACATAATGCCTGTCGATAAAAATCAAACGCGCTTTGTTCAGGCTTCGATGCGTGTTATGTTCCGTTGGGGTGGAAGTACAAAACGTCCCATACCGGTTGTACAGTACATAGATCGTCCGGTTGATAGGATTGTAGAACGGATTGTTGAAAAGAGAGTTGAAGTACCGACTGTGGTAGAAAGTCATATCTGCGATCTGTTCGATAACATTCATTTTGCGTTTGATAAGGATGTGGTTACTTCCGAATCTGAACTCACTTTGGATAAAATTGCAGATCTGTTGAAAAGCTATCCGGATAACAATTTCTTGATAACCGGATATACAGACGCAAGAGGAAGTGATAATTATAATATGGATTTGTCAAAACGTCGTGCAAAAGCTGTGTATCGTGCGTTGTTGAAACGACAAGTGCCTCAGCATATGTTGAAATGGCGGGGAGTCGGGTATCATGCCAGTTCGGTGCCGGCTTCAGGTCCGGATAAAGTCAGAATGGGTGATAGAAAAGTGTCTATTGAGAGAGTGACGAATTCAGATTACTGGGGTTGGTTAACAAATGAAGAATAATGAGCTATATTAATTTTTCATAAAACATAAAGGCGGCAAGAACAATTTTGTTTTTGTTGCCTTTTTTGTTCCGTTGTTTTGATGTAGAATGAAAAGATTCGAAGAAATAATAGAATGTTAAAGAATTAATCATCATCTGGCTTAAGAGTAGGTAACTCTTTAAACTTCATAAAAAGAAATGCTTAAAAAGATTATCTTATGAATAAATGTAGAGATAGTTGGCGGATTTGTATAAAATTCTATTCTGTGATAAATAACCGCTAATAGTTTAATTTTGTATGTTTAATAAAATAATATTATGAAATTACTTTATTTTAAAGAACATCTGTCATGCATGAACTATCAAGTAGATGTTAATACAGGTTTTGTTTGTTATAATTTAGAAAAAGATAATGTAAGTCAAATAGATAATAGTGCTTCTCCTTGTATTTTTTTCCTCCTTGATGGAGAGGTGTCTATCGATAGTGGTGAATATCAGAATGTACATGTTGAGAAAGATGAAATGCTTCTTATCCCACAGCATGTGGATAATAAAATCGAAGTCATATATGATGCAAAATGTCTCTTGTTGTTTTGGAATAAAGACATTAGAGTGTGTGATAAAGTTTATATAAATTCTCTCTCTTCTTATGAGAAAAAGAAAGAAGAGATGTGTGTACTTCCTATAAGAGCTCCTTTACTGGCTGTTTTGGATTCCATCGTTGCATATTTATATGCCAAAATGCAATGTAAACATATGCATCTTATCAAACAGCAAGAGGTCTTGTTGGTTTTGAGAGGGTATTATACGAAGAAAGAATTATTTACTTTTTTTTCTTCTATCTTAGGTCATGCAGGACATTTTGAAGATTTTGTAATGGATAATTATAGGAAAGTAAAGAGTGTGAAGGAATTTGCAGGTTTGTACTGTACTTCTGAGCGCTCTTTTAATCGTAAGTTCCGGGATTGTTTTAAAGAAAGTCCTTACCAATGGATGCAAAAAAAGAAAGCGGAGTTGATCAGAGAAAAAATAAGTGAGTCTGATACTCCTTTTCAAGAGATCGCAATGGATTTTGATTTCAATTCACAAGCTCATTTCACTTCTTACTGTAAGAGATTATTTGGAATGACTCCCAGTAAATTGAGAACAGAAAGTAAACGGATCGATGCTTCCGATTTGGGTTACTGATATATATACCGGAAAATCATATAAAGGCTGGATTAGATGCTTATTCTATTCCGGCTTTTTTATTTTAGTGATATTTTGTAATACAGTTAGTTGGGGGGGTAAACTCTTTCTTTGCTTGGGTTTCTTGATGGCTTCGGTTTCAATTTCCTGTTTCATTTAAATACTTTTGATCACTTTAAGTCTTTGGTCTTTTTTAGTGCTTTGCTCCATTCGGGCATATTAATTCTGAAGTCGAAAAGTGTCACTGGAAAATAAGAATGCAGTTAAGAACTATACTGTGAGAAATGATACAAAACTTGTTCTCATGACATACTCCTGACATCCTGTTTGAGGGATGACTGATAAAAGCCGGCTTTAACTGCAAGTTTAATTTGCCGGGATCCGGTGGAACACATAAATATTACTTAATGGACTGTTATCTTACTCCTTTGGTAACTTTATAAGTTTAATGCCATATCATGCTCATACTCTGTGTGTAAGCAATCTGTTTTATGTAATGTTAGGAAAAATTTCGATTTGGTGCAAATACCTAAATATAGTGATTGTGGGTTAAATTTAGTGTCTTTATCTTTGCCGCCGTAATTAAACAAACAACTAAACTAGATTAAGGAATACAGTTTCTATACCCTAACAAACATTAGAGTTTTGCTTTCCTTTTTTTCCTATCCATGCAGGCACTACAGCTTTTCTAAAAGAGTCGATATGGGTGTTAAGTAAGCAGGTTATACCGCTATTCGTAGCTTGATTTCTGCAAAGCGCATCTCTTGTGGAGGTAAATCTAATAGAAGCCCCCTGACAGTGTTACAATTTTATTAATATGACAAATAGAAAACCTTTATTTATCATCCTCTTTTCTTTGGGATATTCAGCTATATACTCACAGGAACAGCAGGTGAAGAGTGACTCCATCTACCAGTTACAAGAGGTAGTAGTATCATCCCAACAAATACTTGGAAGTAAGTTTAAAGCAAGAAACCGTACAGGCTCGGCATATTATATCTCGCCCGAGGAAATTCGCAAGCTTGGATATACGGATATCAACCGCATGCTGAAAGCCGTTCCGGGAGTTAATATGTATGAAGAAGACGGTTTCGGGCTTCGTCCGAACATTAGTTTGAGAGGAACGAAGGCCGAGCGAAGTGAGCGTATCTCTATTATGGAGGACGGTGTACTGGCGGCACCGGCTCCTTATTCTGCTCCGGCGGCTTATTATTTTCCAAATGTTGCCCGAATGGAAGCTATTGAGGTACTGAAAGGGAGTAGTCAGGTACAATACGGCCCGTTCACTACGGGAGGAGCCATTAATCTGGTATCGACTCCTATTCCGAACAACTTTTCCGGTAAAGCAAACATTTCTTACGGAAGTAAGAATACGTTTAAATCGCATGCAGCTATCGGAAGTAACTGGAAACATTTTGGATATATGGTGGAATATCTGCGTTATCAATCGGATGGTTTCAAGAGATACGAAGATTATGCAGCCGAAGGATTTAAAAGAAATGACATTATAGCCAAAATGGTGGTAAAAACGGATAAAGTAAGGGGAGTGAATCATGCTTTGGAACTGAAATTCGGATATGCAGGCGAAAATTCGGATGAAACTTATGTGGGGCTTTCCGCAGATGATTTTAAGAAAACTCCTTTTCTCCGGTATGCAGGTTCGCAAATGGATAAACTTAAAACTGATCATCAGCAGTGGGTTGCTACTTATCTTCTGACTTTTTCCAACAAATTGAAAGTAACTACCAACGCATACTATAACTATTTTCACCGGAATTGGTACAAACTAAATGATGTGCGTGCAGGAATCACCTCGAAAGAAAAAATATCCGTCGCCGATGTACTTATAGACCCGGAAACTAATATCCGCTATTTTGATATTCTAACAGGAAAAACAGACCGGGAGGGTGAGGCCTTATTGGTAAGAGCCAATAACAGAATTTATCGTTCCAGAGGTATACAAACCAGAGCTGAATACCGTTTCAACGTGAAAGAGTTCTTCTTCGACCTGGAGTTCGGGCTTCGTTATCATGCCGATGAGGAAGATCGTTTTCAATGGGATGACTCTTACTCAATGAAAAATAAGAAGATGGTACTATTCATGGAAGGTATTCACGGTACAAATGCCAACCGTGTTACTTCTGCCAACGCTTTAGCCAGTTACCTGCTTGCCAAATTAAGATATAACGTGTGGACTATTACTGCCGGGTTACGATACGAGGACATAGACTTATTGAAAAAAGACTATACGAAAGAAGATTTGGCGCGTTCGGGTAAAGTACGTATTGAGACCCCGAACCATGCACGTGTACTGATTCCGGGAATAGGCGTACACTATCAATTGCTTCCGGCCGCTTCTGTTTTCTTCGGGGTCCACAAAGGGTTTGCTCCTCCAAGCGCGGAATTATATCAAAAGCCTGAAAGCAGTGTGAATATGGAATTGGGCACACGTGTTTCTATCGGGAAATTCAAAGCAGAGCTAATAGGCTTCTACAACAATTACAGTAATATGCTGGGAAGCGATCTGGCCGCTTCGGGCGGATCCGGAACGCTTGAGCAGTTCAACGTGGGAGAGGCCAGGGTAAAAGGTGCGGAGTTTCTGGTGCAATATCAGCCTCTGCCTCATACTTGTAGCCTAAGATTGCCTTTGCAGTTATCATATACTTATACGGATACGGAAATGAGGAACTCGTTCGAAAGCCACTCATGGGGTAATGTAGTTAGAGGTGATGAAATACCTTATATTTTCAAACACGCTCTGAACATGCAATTGGGGATAGAATATAAATGGTTCTACGCAAATATAGGTGCACGCTATAACAGTGACATGCGCACCTCACCCGGGCAGGGAACAATTGCGGAGAGAGAGAAAGTTCCGGCGAACCTTATACTCGACGCTTCGGTCAATGTACTTGTAAATAAATATCTGACGCTCAGGTTAAACGCGATCAACCTGACCAATAGGGTTTACCTTACATCCCGCCACCCCCCTTGTGGTAATGGGGACACCTGTTATGAAATGGAGTAT
>OGUJ01002113.1_pt1 | contig 10397 bp, 10 predicted proteins | sample 1573661 | NCBI WGS metagenome assembly OGUJ01 (sample SAMEA2581933, study PRJEB24529) | metagenome | biome: Human gut stool | place: China | collected 2011
CTACTATTACTAACATCTCTTTAGGCTGTGCCTTAGTTGCTGGTAATACTCTAGTCCCAAGTCCTGCTGCTGGTATGACTGCTTTTGTTACTTTCATAAATTATTGTCTCCTTTATTTTGATTTTAACATTTCTTTTATATCTCCAGCTATCATAACTATTCCAATAAATATTATTATACTTGCTATTATAAATTGAAAAGTTAAATCAGTATTTAATATTAATTTTGAAAATATCATTGTCCAAACTATATAAGTAATATTTAATGACATTCCTCTAGGAGCACCAATTAAATTAATTGCTTTATACCAAAACAGATAAGATAATGAACCTACTAATGCTGTTCCAATAAATAGAAATATAATATTGGTATTAAATATATCACTTACTAGTGGATATCCACTTACAAATGGAATAACTATTACTCCATAAAATATAGCAGATATTATCTGTCTTATACATATAGCAACACTTGAATCAACCTCGCCATATTTCATAGAGTACGAAGCTATTACACATTCTAATGCCCATCCTAAAACACAAAATAAAGAAAAGAAAATTCCTAACGTATAGTGAGGATAAATACTTAAATCTATTGGAGAATAACTTAATAGTAATATTCCTATACCGCTAATAACCACTCCTATTTTCATTCTCATATTTATTTTTTCTTTTAAAATTATAACGCTTAAGACTGTTCCAAGTGCTGGATATAAAGCTGAAAAACTTGAAGCATAAGCTGCTCCTATATACTTAGTTCCTAAAAGATAACCTGCCATACCTACTGGTCCACCTAGAATGGCTCCTATTATTAAAAATATACCTATTTTAGATTTAAAAGTTCTTAATAGCTGAGAGATTTTTTTCTCTCTTATCAAATTCAAAACTAACCAAATAGCTGAGAATAAATCATGTAAAAAAGCTCCAACTAAAGCTGTAATAAAAATATTTTCACTATAAGGTAAAAATATACTTGCCATCATTATAAAACTAATAATTACAGTATTTAATCCCCAACTAGCTCCAGATAAACTTCCTACAATAATTCCATAACTAAATCTATTCATAATAAGTCTATTTCTCCCAATCTTTGTTTTACATTATTAAATCTATCAATTCCATAACTTCCAAAAGTTACTCCTTTAGCCTCTTTTAATACTGTCCAAATACTCCATAAAAAGTCTTGGTATATTTTATTTACATGTATTCTTAGCCTTTCCTCTTTAGTAGCTTTTCTTCCAAAATAATAACTTAATAGCTTTTCTTCATTCTCTTTACTAAGTTTGCTTTCTATTGAAATAGCTGCTAAATCCCACATTGGATCATTTAATCCTGAGTACTCCCAGTCTATTAAGTATAATTTATTTCCTGACTTTATAAAGTTTTCTGGTACTGTATCATTATGGCAAGAAACTAATTGAATATCTAATTTTTCCATTTTTTCTCTTAAAGAAAATACTATTTTTTTTACTTCTTCATAACCTTCATAAAATTTACCATTTAATTTTTGAGATAATTCTTCATATTTTTTCATCTCTTCAAATGGATTAAATGTATTGTTAAATTCTATTTTTGAAGTATGTAATTTTCTTAAAGTTTTAGCCACTTCTTCTAAATAAAAAATTACTGTATCTGGATTTAAAGTTCGAGCATTTTCTATATATTCTGTAATTTTTACTCCTGTTTTCTCGTTAAAAACTAATAAATTAGCATCAATTCCTAATTCTTTTACTTTTTTACAATTATTTATTTCATTATTTCTGCTTATTATTTCAGAGGTTCCCTCTCCTGATTTTCTAAATACATATTTATTTTTTTTACTAAAAATCAAGTAATTTCTATTTGTCATTCCACCTAATGGTTCTATTTTCTCTACCTCTTTATCAAGATTTTTCATCTCTTCAAGAAAAACATTTCTAATTAATTCCACTTCTTTATCTTTTTCTACCTTTATTAATCTAGGTATTATTTTATCTTCAACATATTTTAACTGTTGAGAATTATTTATCTCTCCCCATATTAAGCTATCTATTCTTTGAATCCCTATTTTAAATAAAGAAGTTGTTTCAGAAATTGCATATTCATATGCAAAATTTTTATTGTCCACACTCAAATTAAATAAATAATTTAATAGAAAATATGAAATTTTAGAAATTCCTAACATCTCTCCCTGAATATTTTTTAGCTCTCTTCTATCTTTAGAAATTCTATATAGATATCCTTCCTTCTCTTCTACATATGTTTCATTTTTTTGCCCTTTTTCTTCACTTACTAAAATAACATTTGAATTTTTATTTTCTATAATATTTTTAAGAGCTCTTTCCTCATATAAAATATCACTATCTAATAGTAAAATATTTTCTTTTATTATTCCCTTCAGTTTCAATAGAGAATAATAACTTCCCTTTTCCTTATATTCTTGATTTTCTATTAATATAACCTGATTATTATATTTTTTTACTAAATAGGCAAATTGTTCTTTACAATATCCTATAACTATATATATTTTTTCTATTCCATTTTTTAATAAAAGTTCAATATTTCTCTCTAACAATATAAAATTATTTACTTTCACTAAACCATTTGGATATTTAAATCCATGTGATTCTCCAGCAGCAAGAATAACTGCTGTTTTTACTTTATTTTCTATAATATTTATATAACTCTTATCCAGTTCTTTTAATTCGTCTAAAGTATCTATTTCATAAATATCATTTTCTTTTAAAGGAACTATTCCTATATTATTAAACTTCTTAATATTTTCTTTTATAATATGATCCCAATAATAGTTTTTCTTTTTTTCTTCATCTTGAATACATTCTTCTAATAGCTCTTTGATTTTTAAACTATCCTCTTTATTCCAAAAAGATATTCCTGACATTATATGATTATCTTTCCCACCTACTTCAATTTTTTTTACTCTGTTATTTTCTAAAATAAGCTGCCATTCTTCATTTTCTCTTTCTATTTTTTTAGAAAAATAGCAACTATTTTTTATAATTGAATCAAATATATTTTTCTTTAAAAATATATCTCCTTCAATTATGTAACTATCTTCCAAATAATCCTTTACTAAATACAGAGAATAAATATTATTATATTCATTGTATTTTCCATTATATATCAACTTAACTCCTTGATATTTTTCTCTTAAATACTCAAATTTTTCTTTATTATATCCTACAATTATATAAATCTTATTTATTCCTTTTTCTAAAAGAAACTCTATATTTCTTTCTATTATTGGCTGATTAAATACTTCTATTAGTGGTTTTGGAGTAGAATAAGTTAGTGGTCTTAATCTGCTTCCAAATCCTGCTGCTATTATAACGGCATTCATTTTATATCTTTCCTTTCAAAAATTGTTTTATATTCAATTTTTCTAAAATTTCATTTAAACACTTATCTTTAGTAATAAATAAAATTATAAAATATACACTAGAACAACATATAAACACTATTAAAGAATTTATTAAATTATTATAATTTAAATCTCTCAGTAAATATTTTATTATAAAAAATAATAATGAAAATATTAAATACTTTAGATTTCCTAATTTAAAAACTTTTAAATCATAATTCAAATATTTTTTAATATATTTATACTCTAAAATTATTAATACTATCTCTGAAATCATAGTAGTCAATATTGCTGTTCCTGAAGTTAGTATATTATATTTTATTAAATAAAGTTTTAATAAAAAATTTATTATTCCCCCTAGCCCATATAGATATAAGATAACTTTTTCTTTTTGATTTAAAAATATTACTTGATTAGCTAAAATACTTTCTATAGTTACTATTATCAATCTTATTCCAAAAACTATTATTGCAAACTTTGCCACTAAATACTCAATTCCACCAAAAAATAAAGCTATTTCATTACTTAAAATTACTGTTCCTATTGAAATAGGAAATACTAATAGATAGATATATGGGAAAGTCTTATTCAATAAATTTTCATATTCCAATTTATTCCCTTCTCCTAAATAAAAAGAGAGTCTTGGCATCATTACCCTCACTATGGACATAATAATTACCATCATTATAGACATAACTTTTTGAGCTACTCCATAATAAGCTACTTCCTCTATATTCTCTCCATAGAATCCTAATGTTATTCTATCTAATTGAGTATATAAAACATTAAGATTTGAAATAAGTATCATTAAAAACAGTGGAAATAGATATTTTTTTATCTCTATATTTTTAAAAGATAGACTAATGTATCTTCTTATGTAAATAAAACTAGCAAAATTATTAAAAAATATGAAAATATTTATAAGAAAAAGATATTTATAGAAATCCTCTGAAATTTTAATAAATAAAAATATACAAACTAAATTTAGAATTTTTATTATCATAGTTTTCTGAGAAATAAATTTATAGTTCTCAAAAGCTTCATTTATCCATTCAATATAGAAAATATATGAAATTAAGTTAATAGAATTAATTAATAGCATATTTTTTAGCATCAAATCAGAATTAAATTTAAAATATACATATCCAAAATATAGAAGAGTTACTACTGTACTACTTACTGTTGAGATTAAAAACAAATCTGTAAATAACTTATCTCTTTGTCCTTTATTATTTCTAACTCTACTTATCTCTCTTAAACCATAAGTATATACTCCAAAACCTGCAAAAATAAAAAAATACCCTACTATTGATTGAGAAAACTCTATTTGACCCATTATTTCTGGTTTAAATATTCTATATATATATGGAACTGAGATAATAGGAATTATTATTCTAAGAATTTCTAAAGAGAATTTAAAAATAATATTTTTTACAATACTATTGTTCTTCATATAACTTTCGTCCTGTTCTTTCTAATTCTTTTTCAAAAAAACATTTTTCATTCAGTCTTATTTCTTTTGCATGCCAAACTCTATCCTTTTCTGGAGGTAATTCCATGTATGTATCACCATATAACTCTTTTAAATAAGCATCTGTATTATTTGGACATGAAAATTTATATCCTTCAAATTCTATTTCTTTTAATGGAAAAATATCATTATATTTATATAACTGTTTCCAATAATATCTATACCCTAACCTCGAATTTTGTTTTTTATTGGTTAAAAAAAACTTTAATATTTTTTCAGCACATATATTTAATTTAAAACTTACTATTATTTTTTTGAAAAAATAATAATTATTTATTCTATTGTTTTCAATTTTTATATTCTTAAAAAAATATAAAAATCTATATAGAATTTTAGAACGAATAAAATATCTATCCATAACAAAAATATCTAAATTCAATCCTTGATGAAATTTTTCTTGATTACTATCATACTTTTCAATAAATATGCTATTTCTATCTCTTATCTTTGGATATAAGAAATTATAATTTTTATCATATTTTGAAGTTTGAAGAAAAAACTTCTCTTTTAATTCTTTAGGTGCAATTTCTAAAAATTTATTATATTCTTCTTTTAACATGCATATATCAATATCATCATCCCATGGAATAAAACCTCTATGCCTTACTGCACCAAGTAAAGTCCCATCAGCTAACCAATATTCTATATTATTTTTCATACATATCCTGTCAACTTCTATTAATATCTCTAACATTATTTTTTGTGCATCTTTCAGAGTTTTTTCATTTATCATAATTTTCTCCACTTTATTAAAAATATTATATATTTTTATAGTGTTTTGGGGAAGTGTTACATGCAATGAAAAAACAGTATTAGCCAATGAGTATACAATTGTAGATGAAAATGCAGGTTATAACTTTCTCGGATTTTGTTATACTGTATCTGGAGAGGAATTATTTGGATAAGTTTTGTGATTGTGTGGTTGGTAAGATGAGAGGGACATATGAAAAATATTATAAGAATAATATCTCTGATATTTGTAGTTACAGCGATTGGTGGATGCGGTAAGTCTCAACAGCACCAGAAATCAACAGACTTTCCGAAAGGCATGAAAACGGAACTGACAGAACAGATAAAGGTAAATGCAGAGTTTCAATATCCTGAAAACTGTAAAGATGGAAAATGTGCGGAAACACAGATTAGTGGACAGACACTCTGGGATAAGCAGGAAGAAATTGCACAATTGTTGGTTCAGGATGGTAACATTACAAATGAATACATAGATGATTATGGGACAGTACAGTATAAAATTTATGAAATAGCTGAAAACAACGCAACTTTAGTGATTTCTGATGATACTTTGAATTATGCGACTGATCAGGCTTCTTATATAAATAATGTACTGTTTTCTGACAGTCGTTTTGATGATTATAATGGAAATAAATATCAGGATAAAACGGATCTTCCTTTTATGCCTCAAAAAGAAGCATGGAAGAATGTGAGTGAAGTGCTGGATAAACTGGGGGTTGATGTATCAGATGATGTTATATGCTATGTTATGGAACATAGTATTATGAGCGAAGAAGAAAAAAAAGCGATTGCCAGAGCTGAGGAGGAAGACACAAAAATTCCGACTGCAAAAACACAGTGGACAGAAGATGATGACTGTTATTATTTTATGACTTATACTACATGGCAGGATTATCCGGTATTACCACCTGTAATGGGAGAGGGATTTGATGAGAATAACGTATCTGTTATATACGATAAGAACGGTATTCAGTCTTTAAGTATAAATGGTTACTATCCTCTTGAATTAAAAAATGAAGTTGAGGTGGTAAGTCCGGAGATGGTATTGAAAGCATTGGAAAAATATTTTGGCAATATTATTTCCGATGATATTTATGAAGTACAGAGGATATCTCTTTGTCAGAAAGTTGTGCATGTAAATCCAGATAAACATTCAGCAGAAATTGAACCTGTATGGGAATGTAGAGTATTGGTGAAAAACAGTGATTCACCGGATAGCAGTTATTTACAAAAGATTTATTTTCATGCGGAAACATTGAAAGTAATGTGATAAATTTGAGACGAGATATGAAGAATATAATAAAAACAGATTTCAAAAGAGCATTAAAGGGAGCTAAATTTCCTTTGGCAATTATCCTGATGTTTTTTGTATGGGAATTCAATAGCAAAAGATTTGCTGACAGTCAGGATGTTTTGTACCTTTTTGTGCATGTATGGGGACGTTCAATAACTCCGCTTCTGGCAATGATTGTTACATCAACAGTTTATGTAACTTCTTATTGTGAAGATACGGAAAATCATTTTTTGAGATGCAGTATTCAGAGAGTAGGAATCAGAAAGTATGTTATATCTAAAATTATTGTTGTATTCTGTACATCTTTTCTGGTGGTGATTCTGGGAAGTATTATTTTTGTTATATGGCAGTGTCATGAATTGCCATTGGTTTCTTCTGACAGTATTACAGTAGAAAACTTTAAATCAGAGAGTTGCTTTGGATGGCTTTTACCTGAAAATACAGAATTATATATGGGGGTGCAGATATTTTTAGATGGATTATATTGCGCATCTATGAGTGTGCTTAGTCTTGCTCTGTCAACATTTGTAAGAGATTCTTATGCAGTGTATGCGTTTCCGTTTCTGTTAAATTATTTCTTTATTTTTTTATTCTCAAGGATAGCAGTCAAATATCCCATGTTGTATATGGAGGAAATATATAATTCTGCAACAGCAACATACACGGATGATCCTGTTCTGCTCATAGCATATGCGCTTTTTGTGACAGTGGTATTTTGTGGGATAAGCGGAATGATTATGTTAAAAAAGATAGAGGGTGAATATCGATGAAAGTCTTGAGTCAGGCCAGGCGGATTTGTGGTTATCAATTGAGAATTCTGCGGGGAAATTATAAACTTTATCTGATTCCGGTCTGCCTTTTTGTTTATATGTTAAATGAATTGATTCCAATAAGAGATTTTTTGTTTTCTGTAAATGAAAAAGCTTCACCATTTTTGCTTCCATTTATATTCAATGATGTTATGCTGACTGCATCTATATTTGTAGCTGCTATGCTGTTTTTTATAGATGCACCATTTTATGATAAATATCAGCTCTTTGTGATTATGAGAGGTGGAACCTCCGAATGGGTGCTTGGGCATATTATGTATATTTTTTCAGTCAGTATACTGTATATGTTGTGTCTGACAGGAATAAGTATTTTGATTATTTTTCCCAACGTTTGTCTGAGCGGGGAATGGGGGCGGATTTGGACAACACTTGCTCTTACTGATGCAGGAGAGCAATTTGGTCTTAGTTTTGGAGTGTCCGGATATCTTATCTTTGAATACAGACCTTTAGAAGCTATGTTCCTTGTAGGCGGGTTGGGATTTTTCATCTGTTCTTTTTATGGATTATGTTTGTGGTGTCTGAATCTGTGCGTTGGTAAGATTATCAGTTTTGTAACAGTGTCTGCATCAATTATTCTTGTAACAAGAATAAAATATCTTCCTGAATGGATAATGTACTTAACGCCAAGTGCATGGATGGATTTAAATAACCTATCGAAATATGCAAGGTATGAAATAGATGTGGTCAGAGCATTTATAATTCTGGTTCTTGGTTGCCTCTGCCTGTCAGGAATTGCGTATTATGTGACAGTGCACTCAGATATTTCAGGATGAAAGGATATAGTTGTGGATAATATGGCAATAATCGTACGAAATGTAACAAAAAAATTTGGAAATGTAACTGTGTTAGATAATGTATCTTTGCAGGTAAAAAAGGGAACGATATGTGGAATTATTGGAAGAAATGGATCAGGCAAAACCGTTTTATTCAAATGTATCTGTGGACTGCTTCAGATTAATGAAGGATCGATCCTGGTGGATAAAAAAGAGATTGGAGCAATCATTGAAGAACCAGGATTTCTCAAGCAGTATTCGGGAAAGCAGAATCTTAGATTACTTGCATCAATGTCGGGAAAAGAAAATATAGACATTGAAAAAGCATTAAAAGTTGTAGGATTAGAATGCGCTGGTAGAAAAAAAGTTGGAAAGTATTCTATGGGGATGAGACAGAGACTTGGAATTGCACAGGCAATTATGGAAAATCAGAGTATTTTGATTTTGGATGAGCCCATGAATGGTTTAGATAATAAAGGGGTAGATGAAATACGTAAGTTGATTTTGGATTTGAAAAAAGAGGGACGGTCGATCATTCTGGCAAGCCATAACAGAGAAGATATTCAAATCTTGTGTGATCAAGTGTACGAAATGGATAATGGAAAGATTATAGGGTGATATTATAGCAATTCCATAAAATAATGCAATCAAGACAGTTCAGAAGAGTGTGAAGTCCTGATTGCATTATTTTATGGAATTGCTATAGAAAATACATATGCTAAGGGGTATTATTCTGCCTGTTTCTGTGGCAGCTGTGCGAGGATGATCGCGGCAAACATGATCACGCATCCGAGGATTTCTTTTGCACTTAACTGCTGTCCAAGGAGAACCCATCCGGCAAGGACGGAGATGCAGGATTCCAGGCTGAGGATCAGGGATGCCACAGTCGGATTCATGTTCTTCTGTCCGATGATCTGCAGAGTGTAGGCTACACCGCAGGACATAATACCTGCATAGAGGATTGGCATCCATGCCCGGCAGATTGCAGAAAATTCCGGATGCTCAAACAGCAGTGCGGGAATACCGGACAGGATTCCACAGGTCAGAAACTGGATGCAGGAAAGTTTTACTCCGTCAGCTTTCGGAGAAAAATGGTCAATGACCAGAATGTGTATGGAGAATAAGAATGCGCATACCAGTACAAGCAGGTCACCTTTTCCGATGGAGAATTCGTCTGTAATGCACAGAAGGTAAAGACCGATCAGTGCCATTGCAACAGCAGCCCAGATGAATTTGCTGCATTTTTTGCCAAGAAACAGACCGATGATCGGTACAATTACGATATAACAGGCGGTAATAAATCCGGCTTTTCCGACAGTGGTGTATTTAATGCCGAACTGTTGGAAGTTGCTTGCCAGACAAAGGCAGATTCCGCAGGAAATACCGCCGATGATCAGGTCTTTTCGTTTCCGGATGCTGGATACAGTGCCGTCGGATGAGCCAACGAAACTGTTAGCTTTTGTAGCAGCAGTATTAGCGGAGTTTTTGCGTCCGGAAATGAGAATAAGCGGAATCAGTACAACTGACCCGAGCAGGGAACGGACTGCACTAAATGTAAATCCACCGACATACTCCATTCCTACGCTCTGAGCCACAAAGGCGATGCCCCAGATAATTGCTGCCAGGAGCAGAAACAGGGAATTCTTTAAAGGTATCTGTTGTTTTTGCATTTGTAAAAAATCCTTCCTTATAAATAGTGATGTGTAAATGAAATGTATAAAATGTGGATAATGCAAAATATTTATTCATACAGTGTGGACAGAAGCAGTAGAGTGTGTCTGAAAAATGCTTTCTGCAAGATGTGCGTCACAATTTGTGGGATATTTTGCCCGGATGAGGGCGCCGTAGCGGGCTACGGC
>OGUJ01002145.1_pt1 | contig 10287 bp, 9 predicted proteins | sample 1573661 | NCBI WGS metagenome assembly OGUJ01 (sample SAMEA2581933, study PRJEB24529) | metagenome | biome: Human gut stool | place: China | collected 2011
TTTTGTTTGTATATATTGCACAAAAAATCATAGAGTAAATTGAGTTTCGTGATTACCTGTAAACACATTATATAATGGAGGAAACTATAGATGGGTAAGATTTTTAAATTCGATCAGGATGTTGATACTGACCAGATAATTGCTTCACAGTATCTTCTCTTTCCTACAATTGATGAGATGAAAACACATACATTTGAGTCACTTGACCCTGATTTTGCAGCAAATGTAAAGACGGGGGATTATGTTGTGGCTTCTGAAAATTTTGGCTGCGGTTCTTCAAGGGAACAGGCACCAAGCGTTTTGAAAGCACTCGGAGTCAAGGCAGTTATAGCAAAATCATTTGCTAGGATTTTTTATAGAAATTCGATCAATATCGGACTCCCAGTTATTGTCTGTAAAGATTTACACGAAAATGTAAATGCAGGTGATGAGATGGAACTTGATCTTCAGGAGGGTATCGTGCGTGTTGGTGATAAAGAATACCAGTGCACAAAACTTCCGGCATATATGCAAGGAATACTTGACCAGGGCGGTCTTATTGCATCATTAAATAAGGAGGATTAATTTCATGGGAATGACGATTGCAGAAAAGATTATTGCGGCAGCCGCAGGTGTAAATGAGGTTAAGCCGGGAGATATACATACAGTAGAACTTGACAGACTTATGAGTAATGATGGAACAACACATCTTACAATAGATATGTATAACAAACTTAAAAATCCGCATATTGCAGATGTAAACAAACTTGTCTGGATAGTAGACCACAATGTTCCATGTGACAGTGTAAAGACAGCAGCTTCACACAAGAAGATGAGAGATTTTGCAAAGGAGCATGGCATTAAGTTTTATGAGGGTGCAGGGGTGTGTCATCAGGTTATGATGGAAAATCATGTTACATCAGGTGAACTTATTTTTGGTGCTGACAGTCATACCTGTGCTTATGGTGCTGTTGGTGCATTTGGTACCGGTGTTGGATGTACGGATTATCTCTATGCCATGGTTACAGGTAAGTCATGGCTTCTTGTTCCTGAAACACTTAGATTTAATCTTAAAGGAAAACTTAAGGACGGTGTTTATGCAAGAGATCTTATCCTTACTATTATAGGAAAGATTGGTGCAAATGGTGCAAATTACATGGCTATGGAATTTGGCGGTGAGGGACTTAAAACTCTCAACATGAGCGACAGAATATCTATCTGTAACCTCTGTGTTGAGGCAGGTGCCAAAACAGCACTTATGGAAGTTGACGATATAACGATTGATTATCTTAAGGAGCATGGAAGAAAGCCAAAACACAGCTTTTCAAGTGATGCTGATGCTAAATTTGCAAAGGTCTATGACATTAATCTTGATGAAATTGAGCCAATCGTTGCAAAACCTCATTTTGTGGACAGCGTAGTACCGGCAAAAGAATGTTTAGGAACTCATATTGACGAGGCATTTCTTGGTTCATGCAATAACGGACGAATTGAGGATCTCCGTGTTGGTGCAGAACTTATCAAAGGAAAGAAAGTTGCTCCGCTTGTTCGTTTCCTTGTGGTACCGGCAAGTGCGGCAGTTTACGAGCAGGCACTTAAAGAGGGCATTATCGACACATTTATGGAATCTGGGGCAATAGTTATGAATCCGAACTGCAGCGTATGCTGGGGAAGCTGTCAGGGTGTTATCGGTGAAAATGAAGTTCTTATAAGTACGGGAACAAGAAACTTTAAAGGCCGTGCAGGACATAAAGACTCATTTATCTATCTTGCATCAGCCGCAACAGTGACAGCATCAGCGATAAAGGGTGAGATTACAACGGCTGATTTATTGTAGAAAAATCTAAATAACGAAAAGAGGAAAAATACATGGCACAGTTTAGTGGAAAAGTCTGGGTGCTCGGTGATGATATAGATACGGATATTATTATTCCGACTGAGTACCTTGCATTAGAGACAGTCAATGACATGGCACCGTATGCGTTTTCACCACTCAGACCGGAACTTGCAGCACAGATTAAAGAGGGTGACATTATAGTTGCCGGAAAGAATTTTGGCTGCGGTTCTTCAAGAGAGCAGGCACCTGAGATTATAAAAGCACTTGGTATAAAATGCGTTATCGCAAAATCATTTGCGAGAATATTCTTTAGAAATTCAATAAACAACGGTCTTTTGCTTATCGAGAATGATAAACTTCACGATGATGTGAAAGAGGGTGACAGTATTACAGTTACAGTTAATGAAAATATAGAGTATGATGGAAATAAATATCCTATAGCATCACTTCCGGATAATCTTGTTGAGATAATCGATGCAGGCGGACTTGTAAAAGCAATGCGTAAATTAAATGGATTAGACTAGGAGGTAAGTTATGGGTTCAACAATTATTGAAAAAATCATTAGAAATAATGTCGGCAAAGAAGTAAAGTCGGGAGAGATAGTTACCGTAAATGTTGACAGAGTTATGATACATGATATTTTTATTCCATTTGTTGCCTCAAAGTTTGAGGAGATGGGATTTACGAAGATATGGAATCCTGACAAGGCGGTTCTTATATATGACCATCTTGTGCCAGCAAGTCAGGTTGATGACACAAGACATTTCCGTATTGGAAATGAATTTGTGGAAAAATATGGAATGAAAAATATTCACCGTTCAGACGGAATCTGTCACCAGCTTATGACAGAAGCAGGATATGTTAAACCTGGAAACATAGTTTTTGGAACAGACAGCCATACTACTACATATGGATGTGTTGGTGCATTTTCATCAGGAATCGGTTATACTGAGATGGCAAGTATTCTTGGAACGGGAACGCTCTGGATTCGTGTACCTGAGACTATCAAGGTAAATATCACGGGAAAACTTCCTGACAATGTGATGGCTAAAGATATTATCCTGAAGCTTATTGGAGATCTCGGTGCTGACGGTGCGACATATAAAGCTCTTGAATTTGCCGGAGATACAGTGGAAAATATGTCGGTGGCTTCAAGAATGTCAATGTCAAATATGGCGATTGAAGCAGGAGCGAAATGTGCATTATTTACACCTGACGAGAAAACAGCAAAGTATTGTGAGATAGAGCTTACTGGCGAGCAGAAAGATTTGGTCGGTGACAGTGATGCGGTTTATTCAAGAGTTATAAATTATAAAGCGGAAGATTTAGTACCTGTTATGGCTTGTCCTTCAAATGTCGATAATGTAAAACCAATTTCAGAGATTGAGGGAAAAGAGATTGACCAGGTATTTATCGGTTCATGCACAAACGGAAGGCTTGAGGACCTTATGGCAGCGGCAGAAATCCTTAAGGACAAGCATGTAGCACCTTTTGTAAAACTTATCGTTACGCCTGCAAGCCGTAAGATTTACAGACAGGCGGTAGAGAATGGAACGATGGAAATCCTTTCAAAAGCAGGTGCGATAATAACACATCCAAGCTGTGGACTTTGCTGTGGACGAACAGGCGGTATTCTGACAGACGGAGAGACAGTTGTTGCAACAAACAACCGTAATTTCCTCGGTCGTATGGGAACATCAAAAGTAGGTATCTACCTTGCGTCACCAAAATCGGCAGCAGCTTGTGCAATAGCAGGAAAGATAGTAGTACCGGAATAGTAAGCTGCTTTTTGACAATAAACCAGACAATTTGTGTCTGTGCACACCTGACACAAATATTAGGTGTGAATATATTATATTTCACGCTATGCACAGAGAATGTGTGCAGAAATGAGGAGTAATATGGTTAAGAAAATAGTAAATAACGATATGAGTGAAGTTTTAGCAAGCAAATGTGCATTAGTTGATTTTTCGGCTGCCTGGTGTGGACCTTGCAATATGATAGGACCTATAGTAGAACGGTTGTCAGAGGAAAGAGACGATGTAGAGTTCTTTAATGTCGATGTTGACAAAAATCCTGACCTTGCAATGAAGTACAGAATACAGAGCATACCTGCACTTGTGTTATTTAAAGACGGTGAGGAAGCAAATAGGAGTATAGGCTTTATAACCAAGGACAAGATAGAAGAACTTATTTCGTAATGTTTTATTTCAAGTCTGCTATGCTTATATAGAAAATGTTGATGCTTAAAATGTAAGATAATGTATTTATTGCAATAAAATAAGCCCCCTGTTATTAACTGTTATAAAACAGAAAATAACAGGGGGTTTTGCAATCAATAAGATATTTATGGTACGCTTTGCTGTTTTAAAATCTCATGCAGGTGATAATGTACTATTTCTTTACAATTTTCATAGATTTATTAAAACCTGTTTTTGAAGTGAGTGTTTTTCTGTATTTTGCATAAGCCTTTTTCGGAACATAAAATTTAGCTTTTTTATTGATGTTCTTAAAAGCATTTCGGCCTATTTTTGGCGGCTTACTTCCTTTAAAGGTGATACTGTTGAGTTTTTTACATTTTGCAAAGCAGTCTTTTCCTAGAGTTGTTATATTTGCATTTATGCACACCTTTTTTAATTTACTTTTGTTATAAAATGCCTTAGGTGCAACAGAAACAACTTTATAGGATTTATTTTTATATTTTACTGTATTTGGAATGACTATATTAGTTTTGTTTGAAGTGGGGTATAAGTATTCCAAATATTTTTTGGACGAGTTTGATATTTTAAAATAAATACCACTCTTTTTATCTGCAAATTTAGTTTTTGCAGATGCTGGTTTTTTAGTTGGTGCAACAGTCGGAGAGACTGATGGTGTACTTGTCGGTGCAACAGTCGGAGAGACTGTTGGTGCAAGAGTCGGAGTATCTGACGGTGAGTTAGTCGGCATAAGAGTCGGAGGGACTGATGGCACATTAGTCGGTGCTGATGTCGGAGCTGCATCCGGGTCACTAGGTGGTGCTGTTGGTGCGGTATTGTCAGTTGGAGCCGGTGTTGGAGCTGGTGCCGGAACAGGAGTTGACGGTGGCTGGGAGGTATTTGCAGGCTCGGTGGTTGGAGCCGCCGTCGGTTTAGTAGTAGGTGTATTTGTAGGCTCGGTGGTTGGAGCCGCCGTTGGCTTAGTAGTAGGTGTATTTGTAGGCTCGGTGGTTGGAGCCGCCGTTGGCTTAATAGTTGGTGTAGGTGTAGGCTTTGTGGTAGGTTCCGCAGTTTCTAAGGGGTCGGCAATTCTTATATTTTTTGTTATGGAATTTCCAAAGTAACTTAGAACGATACTGTAATTTCCGTATATATTCTTTAATTTTGCCACATCGTCTGTTTCAATAGCCAAAATTGTTTCATATGAAGAATTTTCGTCATTTTCATCTGACTGAGTAGTTTCCAATGTTATGAGAGGATATACGGTATTGTTATCATCAGTGTTATCTGAGCTGTCAAAAATGACTTTTCCATCTTTAATTATCTGATAGTCAAGGTTACGCATTAAAATTGAATAATCAGGGATGTAAGTCTCATCATTTTTATTTATAAATTTAAGTTTATAGCTATAATCATGATAAAATTCCGTAGGATATATAATGTCGGGACCGTCAGTTATCTCAAAAGACTTAAAGTCAGTATCATCAGGCTCGGAACCTGATTTTTTGTATATGCTCCATTTTTTTATATTATCTTCAGTTTCGGTTTTAAGTTCTGCAAAAGTATCCTTTGTGCCATCGATACTGAAAGTACCATCTGAACTCTGTGAAGAAGTGACATATGTATGTCCGTAATTAAAGTTACTTATGATTTCTTGTGTGTCAACAACATTTAATCTTGTTGTGCCGGTCACATTACCTGATATTCTAAGTGTCTGCTCGTTGTTTAATAATATTGAAGCATTTTTTTGAGTATCGTCAGCAGGAGCTAATGATAAAAGTGTTTCTGTTATGGCAGGATTGCCTGTAAGCTGTCTGAAATCGAGTATTGTGTTATTTCCTAAGATTACATTTTTAACATCAAAAATATTTGAGGAGTCAAAATTTATCCTTGAATTATTATCAAGTTTAAGACAGTCTATGTCATTTAAGCTCATTGATGATGAAAATACATTTTTTGTCAATGTAACATTTACTTTTCCATTATGATTTGCTGTATCAAATCCTGTTATGCCTGATACCTGTGCTGAAGAATCAGGGTTGTCGGCATAAAGATTTATGTCGACATCACTATTGAGAATACTTGAGTCAGAGTAGCCGCCACAATGAACGACAGAGTCAAGAAACTTGCCGCTTAGGTTTAAAGTTGCAGGGATATTTCTTGATTTGAAGTAATCCCCCGCATATATGTCGGCAAATTTTGTTTCGGCATTGGCATTTATAATATTGACGACAGTGTTCCCGCCAAGAATACTGTTATCTGTATTCAGTCGGTATGCCCCACCGGATATATATGGGCGTATTTTACTCTGTGCTTCAGAATCAAGTTTTGTATTTACATTATCTATTGTAAGTGTATGCCCTCCAACATAGATTGCCGTGCTTTTAAAAGCTTCCGTTCCCAAAATTTCAGAAGTTGTATTGGTATTATAATTTAAAGATGATTTTCCAAGTATTATTTCGGGTGCTATCTGAAGTCTCATATCTTTAAAGGTTACATCTGCGGCGAGCTGGATGGCAGCCCTTAACTGCAAAATGGATTTTTCAGTATCATTGCCTGCAATAGTAATATTTTTGTTAATTATAAGTGGAAGGGCAGAACCATCCGCACCTTTTTCATATTTTGTATATTGAACAGTATCAATAAGAAATAAGGTTTGTCCATCTTTAATATTTTTTAAAGCTGTTCGTATGTTTAGGTATGGATTGTTAAGTGTTCCATTTCCTCCTTCGCCCTCACCGTCTTTTAGATAAATGATGTTTTCCGAGGTTTGAGCTTTTGCAGTCATACACATATCTGAAAATGGAGTATGTCCGGTAAACACTGATACTGCATGAAGTGGTACTATACATAATGTCAGTATCAGGATAAATGAAATGTGTCTGTAGAATTTTTTCATATTCAAATCGCCTCCTATTATTCAATTTTAACAGTTTGTCTTACATTTCTTAAGTTTTAAATTAAAAATAAAACCTCACAGATTATATATCTGTGAAGTTTATTTTAGCTTCAATATTTAGAAACATTATAACATGATACATTTGTTCAATGAATAATAATTTCACCATTTTAGATGCAATAATCACCCGAACCCTCGATATGCCAGGATACAAGATCCTCAAGTGTTATATTGTCGACAACATCGCAGATGGCATCATACATTTTTTGCCATACTACAAATGTAGCACAATTGCTTTTTCGTTCGCAGCTGTCTGCATCTTCCTCGACACAGGTGACAGGTGCTAAAGAACCTTCGGTGAGTCTTAATATCATTCCGACGGTATAGTCTTTTGGGGCTTTTTTTAACAGATAGCCACCATGAGGTCCGCGTATGCTCTTTACATATCCGGCATTATTTAATATGGAAATTATTTGTTCAAGATATTTATCTGATATATTCTGCCTTTTGGCTGCTTCTTTTATACTTACAGGTTTTTCGTTACAGTGCTGTGCTATGTCTATCATAAGCCTTAAAGCATATCGCCCTTTTGTTGATATTTTCATTTTATTTATTCCTCATTTCTGTGTATGTTTATTGATAATATGTTGTTGTGTTTAAAAGGTGTTTTGAACACAACAACATAAAAATAGTGTATGGAAATTAAAACTTTACAGACACTAATTATATATTATATACTATAATTCATAGTAATTCAATATAATTTATGGGAAACCCGGTAACAGTTTCAGTCATAAAAAATATACAGCAATACTTGACGCATTCAGCTAAAGCGGATAGTATTATAGCTAATGAAAAAACATATAGTGAGGTGATTAGAGACATGGTGAGAAAACAGATAAGATTTCGTGGAAAAGTTCAGGGTGTAGGATTTAGATATCATGCTAAAAATGCGGCATCATCATTAGGTCTTACGGGATGGGTTCGCAATGAAAGTGACGGTTCGGTATATATGGAAGTTCAGGGCGAAGATGTATTGGTAGAGAGATTGCTTCTTAATCTAAACTCAGATACATATATAGATATACAAAATGTTGAAATCCGAAGTATAGATATAGTCGAAAAAGAAAACGGTTTTAGTGTTGCATACTGATACAAAAGATTGAAGGGGGAAGAAAATTGAAGCGTAAATTTATGACATGTGGTTTGATAGGTGGGGTCTGTCTGTTGGCAGGAGTTGCGGCAGCAGGTTCCGGGACTTTAAATAAATCTGACAATAAAAGAAATGAAACAGTTTCGGTTGTTTCATATAAAAATATGGAAGACAAAGGAAAGTCAGATAAGAGTGCAAATGCTACAACAGGTGCGGTAAGTACAACGACGGAAGCAATAACCTCATATGCATCTGGCAGAAAGCCGGAAGTCTCATTACGTATGAATAAAGGAAATTCTCAAAAGAAAAACAAAGCGGCGGATAAGAAAGTTAAGAAAAATCCAAGAAAAGAGATTGTGAAAATTGCAAAAAAATATAAAGGAAAGATTACATATCTTTGGGGAGGAAAGCCTACAGATGTTCAAATTAAAGGAAAAGAGCAGCCTAAGAAGCTTGATTGTTCAGGATTTATCCAGTTTGTTTATTCAAAATACAATAAGAAGAGGATTGAGTCACTGGGGTCGACTATTTCGATATCAGGTTTGCCGAAAATAAAAAAGAATGAGCTGCAGCCGGGAGATATAGGTCTCAGAAATGGTACCGGTTCGCTTTATTTTGACGCTGATGGAAAATCTTACTCAGAGCCGGGGATGGCACAGGATGCAAATGAGAGTAAGGAAAAGTCTTTTGATAAGAAGATTAAGGCAAGAAAGACTAAAAAAACACAATTAAAAGATAGGATTGAAGAAAAGAAAGATAAAATATCAGAGTATAAAGATAAGATAACTGCTCTGAATGGTAAAAAAGATGAGGTTATTGATATATCTGAATCAGAGATTTCATCTGACAATGACGAGCAGCAGGAGGAAATATCAGAGGAGGAGAAGGAACAACAAGACCAACAGCAAAGAATTGAACAACAAAAAAAGAATAATGAGAAAATAAATGCTTTGATAAAATCGTACAATGAAAAAATAAAAAAATGTCAGGCGGATATAAATGGTTATTCTGAAAGGATTAATAAATATGATAAGCAGCTTAAGAAACTGAAAAAACAGCGTAAAAAATATAAAAAAGATATTGAGGAAAGTATAGATCATGTTGGGATATATTGTGGAAAAAATAAGAAAGGTGAAGCAACATGGTGTCATTGTTCGTCATCTAAAGGTGGCGTGGTGTATGAAGTGACTGACATTTTCACACATTACTACAGTGCAAATGATTATCTTTCAGAATAAATATTATAACATTATGAGAAAAGTCCCCCACTTCTATTGCTTAGGGCAATAAGCGGGGGACTTTTCTGTACCATGAGTGACACAAGTAATTTCTGTTATGTGCAGGTAGCAGAGTGGATTATGAATATCCGCTTGCCTGGGTGCATTGAACAGATTTTAAATATCAGTCTTTTTTGTTCTGCTGATTAAATATGCTCTGCCACCAAAGAATATTATTCCTGCACCTGATAATACTAGTGTTACAATAAAAGGCAGAGAGTTATTTTTTTCTCCGGTAGAAGGAGAACCTTTTTGTCCTGATGGAAGTTCGGGTTCCTCAGAGTAAGTGTCTGTATCATCATTGTTGTGTGAAGTCTTTTTGACTTTTGGAGCCGGTGTGTTTTTAGGATTATCAGTGTCAGTTGGTGTATCAGTGTCAGTTGGTGTATCAGTGTCAGTTGGTGTATCGGTGTCTGTCGGTGTATCAGTGTCCGTTGGGACAGGAGTGTCCGCCGGAGCAGAAGTGTCTGTCGGTGGAGCAGTCTGCGACGGTGTATTTAAAGGAAGTGTTGGAGCAGTCTGCAACGGTGTGTTTATGGGAAGCGTTGGAGTTACACTTGGTGTAACTGTCGGTGTCTGGGTGTTAGTCTTACCGGGAACAACAGGTGTATTCGATGGTGATGGAGCCGGCGATGGATTTGGAATCGGCGTTGGAGCCGGTGTCGGCGAAGGTGTGACTGCCGGACCGGTTGATGAAGTTGCATCAGGTGTTGCCGATGGAACGATAGCTGACGGACTAGCCGGAGGAACTACAGACGGCGAAGCTGATGGGGCAACGGTTGGTCTGACAGACGGCTTAGAAGTCGGAGCAGTCGTTGGTTTGACAGTCGGAGTAGTCGTCGGTTTGACGGTCGGTTTAACAGTCGGAGTAGTTGTCGGTTTAACGGTCGGCTTAGAAGTCGGAGCAGTCGTTGGTTTGACAGTCGGAGTAGTCGTCGGTTTG
>OGUJ01002154.1_pt1 | contig 10262 bp, 10 predicted proteins | sample 1573661 | NCBI WGS metagenome assembly OGUJ01 (sample SAMEA2581933, study PRJEB24529) | metagenome | biome: Human gut stool | place: China | collected 2011
CAAAGCACCACCAATGGTGGCAAGGCTCTTGACAGGGCTTTTTCTTTTCTGTGGTGGGTAATCAAGAGGAAATAAGGGAATGGAATACCCGAGCAGGATTATTTCAATCCTGTTGAAAGAACAGCAAAAACTCAATTACTGCTACATAGACATAAACTGGTATGTAAAGGCTAACGATATTATCTTAAAGAATACAGGCGGTCAAACTGGCAATCCACAGAACCATGCACCACAGGGACAGCAGAAAAAGTAATCGGCAAAGCATATTTTCATTATAGGCGATACTGCATAGAGGTAGAATATTGTTTAGAACTCTTTAAAATACTTAATTTTAGCGTATGTAAAACATTTTTTGCAGGCTTATTATAGGCATGTAAAAGGCATTTGATAGCAAGAAAACATCTCATAATATAGGATAGAGGCAGGAGGAGTATTAACAGTGGACGTGGGAAAACAAATAAAAAAATTCAGACAAGATTTAAAACTTTCTCAAGAGGAATTGGCAAGCAAGATTTTTGTAACTCGACAGACAATTTCAAATTGGGAGAATGGGAAGAATTATCCAGATGTGAATAGTCTTGTCATGCTAAGTCAACTTTTCAATACTTCTCTTGATATTCTAGTAAAAGGAGATGTTATCGAAATGGAAAAACAAGTTGAACAAGATGATGTAAGGAGATTTAAGCGAGATACTGTTATTTTTACAGTTTTAATCATTTTAACTGTTGTATCAGCTGTCCCGCTGTTCCTCTATTTAGAATTGTCAGGGATTGTATTATGGCTTTTAATTGCAGGAGTTATGATATATTATGCAATGCGACTGAACAAACAAAAAAGGAACAATGATATTCAGACTTATCGAGAAATCTTAGCATTTATGGAGGATAAGGAAAATGAGCAATGAAATACAGACTGTAATTACTATTCTGATTGTATTTGCTATGGTGTTATTGGGTATAAGAACAATCAAGAACTATGGAATAAAAAGTAAAAATAGTGCGAGTATGTTTATCGGATTTATTATTGGTTCATTAGTTGGATATTATTTTCTTAATTCTGTCATATGTGCTTTTGTTGGAATGGTTTTATGTACGGGATATGCTGAAAAAGCTCTGAAAAATTAAACTAATCAATGTTATGCAAAGCAGTTAGTCTTAGGATTGACTGCTTTTTTCATCCTCTCTCAACTATCCCGATACATCTTCGGACTGACTCCATAACACTCCTTAAATTTCCGAAAAAAATAACTGGTGTTATCATATCCCACTGACTCTATAATATCTGCCACCGGAAGCCTGCTGTTCTTCAACAGATATGCTGCCTGCCGCATCCTTCTTGACTGCAGAAGCTCCTTGTACGTTTTTCCGGTCCGTTTTTTGATCTCCCTGCTTAACCAATACACATCATATCCCATAATCTCCGCTAACTCGGAAAGACTGCCGTTTTTATAATGTTCTTCGATATAGTTAAACACTGTTCCGGTCAATTCCCGGTCAAATGCTGCAGTTCCGGTCTCCATTCGATCCACATGATTTAAAAGCTGTAAAAGCAGAAGCCCCATAGTGATCTGATTACACCGCCTCTTGTTTGGCTGATCATAGAAAATGGTCCACACCATATTTTCCACCAGATTCTGGATGGGAAGGATCTCTGCCACATGAAAATAAAGATAGGAAGTATTGTCATTCTTCCCACACAGTGCACCTACCAGAAATTCTTTCAATGCATTTTCCTCTTCCATATCCATCATGGAAAATGCCGTGTCAAAAAACTCCGGAAGCACAATAAAATTGACGGCAATATCCTGCTCGCCAGCCGGCAGGATCTCCTGTTCTGCATTCTGATTCAAAAACAGAAGATCCCCCGCCTCCAGAATGACCTTACTTCCATTCAGAATGTGAGTGGTTGTTCCCTGACACATATAGATCACTTCTACATAATTGTGCTTATGCTTCGGAAAATTAACAAATCTCGTATGGGGACGCACCTGTATCAGCTTCCCCTTTTTCAACAATTTTTCGCTGTCTACGATCAGTTCCTTTTTCTCTGTATAAAGCTGTGGATCAATTCCTCTTTGTTCATCCAGTATCCGCTGCTCTTCCTCTGTAATGACAGACAAGGCGTCCAACAATTCCCTGTGCATGACTCACCTACTCCATTTTGGCAATTTCTTTTGTCAGTTCCATATACTCTGTGGCACTGCGGCTGCTTTTTTTATATGCCATGATCGGTGCATTATTATCCTGTGACCACTCGATCCCGCTGTCCACCCGGATATAGGTATCAAATACGGGCACATCTTCCAGACTCTTTAAAGTCTCCAATGTCTGTTTGAAATAACTCTTTCTGGTATCCACCTTCGTGATCACAATTCCTCCCAGTTTCAGATCCGGTGTGATCTGCCGGACTTCCTCCAGAAATTCAAACATATTTCCCAGACCGAACAATCCCCATGGTGTAGATTCTACCGGAATGATGATCTCATCCGACGCACACAAAATGTTCATAACCCATCCGCCCAACGTCGGAGGCGCGTCGATCAGAATGTAATCATACGCTCCCGATTCTTTGATCTGTGTCAGACATTTTCGGAGAATAAACTCCCTCTGCCATTTTGTAAACAATTCATACTCTATCGAACTCATTAATGTGGAAGACGGGATCAGATCCAGCCCTTCATATTCCGAATGTACAATATAACCGGACAGATCATCCTGGCGCTTCAATCCCTCATACAGGTTCTTTTCACTCTGCGCAAACGCAAGCACCTGATCCTCATCAAACAGAGATAAAGACAAGTTCAGCTGCATGTCTCCATCAATCAGAAGCACCTTATATCCCAGCTCCCGCAGTCCGTATCCGACATTGGAACAAGTCGTGGACTTTCCGCTTCCTCCCTTATTATTCGCAAAACATATGGTCTTTGTCTTCTTCATTTTGTTCTCTCCTTTGCCAGTCTGATGTACTGCCGAAAATTTTTTCTACCAGCATCTTATATTCTTCATATGCAGGAATTCCTGCAAAATCTTCCTGCAATGCGTCTTTCACCCCAATATAATACCAGCCCATTGCAGCTTTACTCTTCATTCGAAAGCGGTTCCAGAATTCTTCTCCAACCTTCGGATACTCCCGGTCAATGTCCCGGATATTAGACAGCTTGTCCGCAAGCGCGATCATCTGCACCGCTCTCGGCGCTGTTTTCAAATGTCGGATTGTCGTACTTTTTCTCTCCACCCAGGTTTTGGACTTGTCCTCACTCTCCTGCCTGACCATCTCAAGCACACGCTCGCCGAACGCCTCTTTGATCTGCTCTTTTGTCACCTGCCTGCAGTCTTCAAGTGTATCGTGAAGCAAGGCTGCACTGATAATCTCCTCATCATCCGTCATCGTTGACACAATCTTCGCCACCTCCAGCGGATGTACAATATACGGGCGCTTCGTTCCCTTTCGAAACTGTCCCTCATGTGCTTTTTCTGCAAAGCTTCGGGCTTCCTCTACCATATCCGTTCCTCCTACTATGTGCACACACCGGTTCTCTATCAAAATAATAGCACAAGGGCCTGTGAATCACAACCGCAACCCGCTTTCCCCATTCGGATTTTCTGGAAATATGGTATACAAACGTTTCTGCTTCCTGTATAATAACTACAGAATTGAGAGCTGAAGGAGCAGCATTTTACAGCTGTTCTCCTTCTGGAAATGGAGTATGTTATGAACCAGAAATATGTACTGATCACCGGTGCATCCCGCGGGATCGGCAGAGCCTGCGCACTTGCATTTGCCAGAAATCATTTTCATGTATTTCTCAACTGCCGGCATTCTCTGGATGCCCTGCAGCAGGTAGAAAAAGAAATCCTTGACGAACACGGTTCCTGCACACTGCTCCCAGGAAATGCAGGTAATCCCGATGATGTGAGAAAGATGTTTGCCATCATCGAATCTATCTGCCCGGGGCTGGATGTGCTGGTCAACAACGCCGGGATCCTGTTTACCCAGTGTACGGTGGAGAGCCTGAGCGCCGAGCGTATTAACCGCGTGCTGGCCACCAACGTCACCGGTTATTTCCTCTGCTGTCGCGAGGCGGTAAAGCGCATGTCACATCGACATGGCGGTAAGGGCGGGGCGATAGTTAACGTGTCGTCGGCGGCGTCGCGCCTTGGCGCGCCGGGGGAGTACGTCGACTATGCCGCGTCGAAAGGGGCGGTAGATACCCTGACCACCGGGCTGGCGCTGGAGGTGGCGGCGCAAGGGATCCGGGTCAACGGCGTGCGTCCGGGGCTGATTTATACCGAGATGCACGCCTCCGGCGGTGAACCGGGACGCGTGGATCGAGTGAAAGGTTCGCTACCGATGCAGCGCGGCGGCCAGCCGGAAGAGGTCGCTCAGGCCATTGCCTGGCTGCTGAGCGACAAAGCGTCGTATGTGACGGGTAGCTTCCTTGAACTGGCGGGCGGGAAATAACCCGTAGATGTCTATTGCCCGGCGGCGCTGCGCTTGCCGGTCCTACGGGGTCAAAGCCGAATGGTATGCCGGGTAAGGCGTAGCCGCCACCCGGCATAAAAACCACTAAAGCCCGACGGTCTACCAGGAGGCCAGCCACAGCCGCAGGCGCATTCCCCAACTGCTGGTCCAGCCGGTGGTAACCGACTTTACCTCGCCTTGAGAAATGACCACCAGCGTTGGCGTTACCTGGATATCCCATTGCCGCGCCAGCTGGCCGCTTGGATCATTCACCGTCGGCAGCGCCAGTTTCTTCCTGGTCAGCCACTTCTCCAGCGTGACGTTATCGCCGGAACGCAGGGCTACAGTCAGCACATTGCCGCCGTCGGCGGCAAGCGATGCCACCGACGGCGTGGTATAGCGACAAACTCCGCACCAGGTCGCCCAGACGTACAGCAGCAGCGGCTTTTGCTGGCTTATGGCGTTCAGATCCAGCGTCCTGCCGTCGAGTGTCTGCAGCGATGTGGCGCTGACGTTTTGCGGCAGGGCGGGCTGGCGAAAATAATCCACCGCCAGGCTCACCGCCGCGCCAATCAGCAGCCACACCGCCAGCTCGCGCAGCCAGCGCCTGATTTTACTGGCCACGGGCTTTCGCCAGCTGTTCTTTCACCAGCCCCTCCAGCTCATCAGCAGGGATCGCGCCGGCCACCATCTGATCGCCGATGATGGTCGCCGGGGTGCCCTGAATATTCAGCACCTGCGACAAAATCAGGTTCATCTTCAGCGAATCCATGGTCTTGTCATCGATATTTACGCTATCGGTAGCGGTTTTCTTCTGCGCGGCGGCGATACTGGCGTCATCGTGATAGCCTTTTTTCGCCATCAGCCGCTGATGCAGCGCCCAGAATTTATCGGGCTGCTGACGCCAGGTGGAGAGCGCGATTTTAGCGGCATTCACCGAACTCTGCCCTTTAAACGGCAGCAGCTTAACGATGAGCTGGATGTCCGGATTATCGTGGACGATTTTTTCCAGCAGCGGATCAAACTGTTTGCAGTAAGGGCAGTTGTAATCGGTAAACGAGACGATTGTGAGTTTTGGCTCTTTCGCGCCGGTGCGCGGGCTATTCGGATCGTTAAACAGCAGCTGGGCTAACTGGTCATTACCGTTCGATTGTGGTTCTTCCGCCGGGGCGGCGAAGCTGAAGGCCGATACGCACAGCAGTAATAAGGCGGTGATAGCTCTCATGTTATTTTCCTTTAGCGGCGGACAGGGTGGCGATAAGTTGTTCGCGGTCTAACAGCGCAGGCAGAATCTGTCCCTGCGGCAATTCCGGTCCGTAAATCTGGTTAAACGGCACCGCGGCGCTGCCGCGTGCGGTTAAAAACTGGCTAATGTCAGCGGAGGGGCGGCTCCAGTCGCCGCGCAGGGCGACTACGTCTGGCGCTAACAGCGCCTGCTGGACGTCGTCGCGCAGCAGCACGTTGTATTTATTGGCTTTACAGGTCACGCACCAGTCGGCGGTGACATCAATAAATACCCGCTTATGCTCCGCCAGGGCGCTGGCGATAGCCTGCTCGCTGAGCGGCTGCCAGTTAACCCGGTCGCGGCGCGGGCCCTGGCCGTCCTGTTGGGCGACAAAGGCGACGGCGCCCGCCACCACGATGGCCAGGGCGCCCGCGCGCAGCGCCGTCCGCCAGCGGTAGCGCCAGGCGGTGGCCACTAGCAGGGCGATGGCCAGAATCACCAGCAGGGTAAGCACCGGCGTACGGCCGATGTGGATCGTCAGCAGGCTGACCAGCCATAGCGCTGAACCAAGCATCATTAGCCCCAGCACCACCCGCAGATGATTCATCCAGCGGCCCGGGCGCGGTAGACGTTGCGCCAGACCCGGCCAGGCAACGATCAGCAGCCACGGCAGGCTCATGCCGATCCCCATGGCGAAGAAAATGCCCCACAGCAGCGGCAGGGGCGCCACCAGCGCCACCGACACGGCGGTACCGAGGAACGGCGCGGTACAGGGCGTCGCCAGCAGGGTGGCGAAGGCGCCCTGCCAGAAATGGCCCATTAAGCCGTTGCCGCCGCGGGTGGCGAGGAAAGTGCTGGCGCTGGAGGAGAGGCGGATTTCGAACAGCCCCAATAAACTGGCGCTGAACAGCACCATCACCAGCGCCATCGCGCCGATAAACCACGGGTTCTGGAACTGGATGCCCCAGCCGAGCGCCTGATTCCCCAGGCGTAGCGCGGTCATCATCAGCGCCAGCGCCAGGAACGAGACGACGATCCCGCACACCGAGGCGAGGAACTGCCGCCGCACCGCGCCGCGTTCGCGACGTTCGGTTTGCACCAGCGAGCCGAGTTTCATCGCCAGCACCGGCAGCACGCACGGCATGACGTTGAGGATTAGCCCGCCGGCCAGCGCCATCAGCAGCACCCAGCCTAACGCCAGCCCCGGCGCGGCGCTGCCGGCGGCGATGGCGATATGGCTTTCCTGCGCCTGACCGCTATCCGCCAGCACCAGCGACAGCGTTTTGCCGCTCAGGTCCGGCGCCGCTTCGCCCCAGCTATCGGTGACCGGTACGGTGGTGGTCAACGTATCGCCGCGGCTGGTAAAGCTCGGCTTACCGAAATCGACATCCTCCATGCTGTCGATAAACAGCGCTGGCTGCTGCCAGCCGGCATCGCGGCGGGCGGTCACCGTCAGTTTGCCGCTGACGTAGCTGGCGGTCAGTTGCGAAGTCAGGCCATCGCGCAGCGGCAGTGTGCCCATCGCGCGGGTAAAATCATAATTAAATCGCTCCCCCGCCGGAGTCGTCATATCCAGCGAAAAGGGATAGTCAGTGAGAATACAGACATTGCTGCAGGTAGAGAGCGTCAGGACGCCGCTAAGCGTCGGCGGTATCTTCCCGCGCAGCGTCATCGGAAAGCTGACGTCGCCGTGATAGCCCTGAGTGGAAATGCCCGCGACGTCGAAGCGCTGCGGCGTCGGCCAGCGCCAGTTCACCTCCAGCGGCGTGTGCCAGGCGATAGCCGGCGCGATGCCGCCTTCCCCTGGCGAGCGCCAGTAGGTTTTCCAGCCCTTTTCCAGCGCTACGTCTAAAAGCAGGCGAGTGTCGCCATTGCTCTCGGTTTGCGCCCGCAGGCGCACGCTGGCGTGTTGATTGTCGGCGGCGCGCAGCCAGCCGCTGTCGGCGGCCTGGCTGACGGGCAGCCATAGCCAAAGCAGGCAGACCAGTAGTCGCCTGAATACCATATACATAAGTTTGCTCCGTAAGTGATGAATTAACCTGAACTGTCAGGAGAATCAATCACTCACGGAAGACGCATAATCGCAGATGCACCCGCAATCGGGGTGAGGAGATAACGCGGGGAGGCCACTGGCGTTCGATACGCGGCGGGATCGCCGCCAGCACCGCCAGCAGCAGGGTGATAGCCAACAGTGCCCCTTCAAACAGCATCGGCGGAACGGCCATCAGCGACTTGGCGCTGAGCTCGCACGGCGTGACCGGCGCCTCGGCCTGATCCTGGTTTTTCTGTAGCGACGGGCTGTCGGCGGTGAGGTTCATGACCAGCGCGTGCATCCCGGCCATCCGTTGAGCGGTGCAGGTTAGCACCACCAGACAGGCCAGGAGGACAAAAAGAATGGCTTTGCGTTGTCGCTTAATCATGATTGCCTCAAATATTCACGAGGCTTATCTTAACGGGCGAACGGGTTTTGGCAATGGTAAAGCTGTAAAGAAGTGTCTGGCGGATAAGCAATTAGCCCTCCCCCGGCCGGGAGAGGGCGGTTAGTTACAGGTTCTCACCGTTGCTGGCGATGACCTCTTTGTACCAATTAAAGCTCTTCTTGCGCGAGCGGGACATGTCGCCGGTGCCATCGTCGTGTTTGTTGACGTAGATGAAGCCGTAGCGTTTGCTGTACTGCCCGGTGGTGAAGGAGACGCAGTCGATGCAGCCCCATGGGGTATAGCCCAGCAGATCGACGCCGTCATAAGTGACCGCTTTGATCATCTCTTCGATGTGGGCGCGCAGGTAGTCGATGCGGTAGTCATCGTTGATGCTGCCGTCGGCTTCTACTTTGTCGTAGGCGCCAAAGCCGTTTTCCACGATAAACAGCGGCTTCTGATAACGCTCATACAGTTCACACAGAGAATAGCGCAGGCCGACCGGGTCAATCTGCCAGCCCCAGTCGGAAGCTTTGACGTGCGGGTTCGGCACGCTGCCTTCGAAACCGGAAATGGCGTCGCCAGTGCCGCCCTCGGCTTTCACCGCGTTGGTCATGTAGTAGCTGAAGCCGAGATAGGCGCAGGTACCTTCGCGCAGGATCTGCGCGTCGCCGTCTTCCATCCTGATGTTGAAGCCGCGGCGTTCCCATTCATTCAACACATAGCTCGGGTAGTAACCGCGCAGCTGGACGTCGGTAAAGACGTAGCGCTCGCGCATCGACTCCTGGGCGAACATGACATCTTCCGGTTTGCAGGAGTAAGGGTAGAGGGCGACCATCGCCAGCATGCAGCCGACCTGCATGTCCGGGTTGATGCGCCGCGCCGCTTTCACCGCCAGCGCGCTGGCCACGAACTGGTGGTGCAGCACCTGGTACATGGTCTCTTCCGGATTGTCATGCTCGGTATAGACCACCCCGGAGCAGCAGTAGCCGAACAGCGGCGCGCGCCAGTTGCGCTGGTTGTTGATCTCGTTAAAGGTCATCCAGTATTTCACTTTGTGCTTATAGCGCTCGAAGACCACTTCGGCAAAGCGCACAAAGAAATCGACCACTTTGCGGTTGGTCCAGCCGCCATACTGCTGCACCAGGTGCAGGGGCATCTCGAAGTGGGAGAGAGTGATCACCGGCTCGATGTTGTATTTCAGCAGCTCGTCGAACATGTCGTCGTAGAACTTCAGTCCCTCTTCATTCGGCTGGGTTTCGTCACCCTGCGGGAAGATGCGGGTCCAGGCGATAGAGGTGCGGAAGCACTTGAAGCCCATCTCGGCGAACAGTTTGATGTCTTCTTTGTATCGACCGTAGAAGTCGACGGCTTCGTGGTTCGGGTAGTATTTTCCCGCTTCGACCTGGTGGGTGATTTCGCGCGGCACGCCGTGCGCCCCGCCGGTCAACACATCGCAGATGCTGGGGCCTTTGCCGCCCTGATCCCAGCCGCCTTCAACCTGATGCGCGGCGACCGCGCCGCCCCATAAAAAATCTTTCGGAAGGGTTAATTTTTTCATCCTGGCTAATCTCTCTAATAACTATTGTTCTCGAGTCTAGCAAAGTGAAAGTGAATGTCACGATATAACAAATTCCGCCAAAGGTAATATGTTACATCAAAAAAACAGGCTGTTATTTTTAGCTGATTTTGCGCGCTAATTTACGTCCGAGGGATTCGAGAATATAGATCACTGGAATTTGCGTTGTAATATCGTAGACCCCGCCAATGCGCGTCTGCGGCACGTGCCAGGAGAGATTGAAATCAGCCAGTTTGGCCAGCCGCGAATGCTCATGGCTGGTAATCGACATTACCTTGCAATGATGCAGACTGAACTGGCTGGCAAAGCGCAGGATCTCTTCCGTCTCGCCAGAGACGGAAAGCACGATCGCCAGCGCGTTGCGGGCCATATCGTTGGTTACCGGAAAATAGGGGTCGTCAATATGGTTGCTGAATTTACCGACGTTGGAGAAGAAGCGTGCGCCATATTTCGCCAGCGCGCCGGAGGTGCCGGCGCCGACAAAAATAATACGTTCGGAGGCGAGAATAATATCGACGGCCTGCTCGAGTAAGATCGGAAGAGCGTCGTGTAGGGAAAGAGTGTAGATCTCGGTGGTCGC
>OGUJ01002156.1_pt1 | contig 10260 bp, 6 predicted proteins | sample 1573661 | NCBI WGS metagenome assembly OGUJ01 (sample SAMEA2581933, study PRJEB24529) | metagenome | biome: Human gut stool | place: China | collected 2011
GAGTCCTTGCACTTCTGAAAAAGATGCGCGAAGATGTTGATGTCCAAATCGCTGATGAAAAAGAGAAGCAGGAGCAGCTTGCGGTGGAAACTGAGCTGTAAGTTTGAAGAGTCCGCTTATGTGATATGATTCGATAAAACCGAATTTGCAGGAGGTGTTTCGATGAAAACAAGAAGGTTTGCTTTATGTCTGGCAACGGTTTTTCTGGTGGCGATTTATATCAATATTCAGAGAAGCCATACTTTCACCCTTTCAAACGATGAAGGCACCATAAAGACAGAACAAATACAGCCACTTTGGGGAACTGTAAAAGTGAGCGGTGATTGTGATACTGAGGTGGTCTTTACCGATGTAGAGACTGGAGAAAAATATAGAATCGGATATATTACACAGGGCGTAACGGAAAGAATCAAACTCGAAAGAGGCAAATGGTATAAGGTGGCGGGCGGAGGCAACCTTACACTGAATCCGGTAAACATTCGAGTCGAATAAATGTAAGTTCCTTGCGGGCAGCTATGAAAGCTGAAGCTGAGAAGAGAGTTTTGAATATTCACATATGAAGGAGTACAGTTCTATGAGTTACGGTTGGGCAACTGTTTTCACTTTAGCGGCATGGTTTGCAGGACTTGTGATTGATGCAAATGTGCGGGTCGGCGACCTCGGTTTACGAACAGTGCTTCCTGTCATCGTGATGGGGTGCTGCGTTATGAAGTACATAAAGGACAATAGCAAATAATCTTATCTCAATACACTTTCCAGCGGGCAGCTCCAAAACGGTTGCCCGCTATTTTTATGCTCAAAAACGGAAGGAGGCCAAAATGCCAAGCAAAACCGAAGAATATCTCGCCCTTGCCCAGCGCACAGCCAACGGCTTGACCCGGTACTGGGAAAGCTGGACAGACTACCTGACCACCGCATCCCGGCTGTACAAGTACCCCTTTGCGGACCAGCTTATGATCTACGCCCAGCGACCCGATGCCACAGCCTGCGCCGATTACGACATCTGGAACAACCGCATGAACCGGTATGTCCGGCGTGGCTCCAAGGGCATCGCCCTGTTGGACGAATCCAGCGGATACCCGCGTCTGCACTATGTGTTTGATGTGTCGGACACCGGAGTGCGCCGCAATTCCCGTGACCCGGAGGTGTGGCAGCTCAACGATGACCTGTTCCAGCCGGTATCGGAAATGCTGGCGCAGGAATACGGCATTCACCATGAACGGCTCAGCCAGCAGATTGCGGACATTGCCGGAAAGCTGGCAGAATCCTACTGGGACAACAACAGCACAGACATCCTCGCCATCGTTGACGGGTCGTTCCTGATGGATTATGATGATGCCGGACAGGAACTCCAGTTCAAGAGTGCCGCCGCAATCAGCATCATGTACACCATTTTGGAACGGTGCGGTTTTGAACCAGAGGGTTATTTTGACCGGGACGATTTTCAGGCAATTTACGATTTTTCGACCCCGGATGCTGTCTATGCACTGGGTACGGCGGTCAGCGAGTGCAGCCGTGATGTGCTGCGGAATATCGAGCGTACCGTCAAAACCACCATCCGTCGCCGCAATGTAGAAAGGAGCCAGCATGAATATGAAGAACAGGAACGTGACCTACTCGACCATCGGGGATTACCAGCTCCCGAACCTGACCCTCAGCCAGCCGAAGATTCCGTTGGGCAAGTACGGCAGGATGCGCCGGAACTATCTGAAGCAGCATCACCCGGTGCTGTACAACTCGATGCTCCTGAACGGAACGCTATACCCGCATCTGATGGAGCTGGAGCAGACGGCAGAGAGCCGGATGCAGCAGATGATGACCGAACTGCTGAAGCAGAACCCAGCCCCGGACAAGGAGAAGAACCAGATGAGCTGGGTGAGGCACATGAACAGCCTGCGGGCGCAAACCGAGGAAATCATTCTGACGGAGCTGATTTACAGCTAAGTTTTCTGGATGCCGCCATCCCTACCGAAGCAGAACAGATTAAGAACATCAACCGAGCGGAGAGCGAGAAATCGTCCTCCGCTTTTGTTTTGTCGCAGGCTGAAATCGAGAACGAACTGCGTAAGCATGGTTCTGGGTTTGCAGGTGGCAAGCAACGCATTATGGCACTGTACCAGACCCAGCCTGACCGAAAACTCCGTGCCAAGGCGTTGGCAAAGGAGTACGGCATCGGTGGGCATTCCCACGATTTTCTGGACGGAAGCCGGGGCTTTGTGAATCACGACTGGAAGGGATTGGAATTTGACCATTACCCCGACCACCAGAAAATCACCCTGAAATGGGCGCAGGTGGAAAAGTATATCGACCTGATGATCCAATCCGACCGCTACCTGACCGATGAGGAAAAAGAGCAGCGTACCACTGTACAGGAAGAAAACGGCTACAAAGTCGGTGACGATGTAATGGTTGATTTGCCCACTGGAACCATCGAGGGCACCATTGGCTATATCGGCGAAACGGATGTTCGCATCGACACCAGCGCACACGGACAGTCGTGGGATAACGAAGTTATCAACAAACGACAATTCGAGGACGGTCTGCGGCAGAATGAACCTAGCCAGCGTGTGGATGAAATGCTGGAGCAGGCAGAAACCATCTACAAGGAATCCGAGGTGCCGGAATATGAGCGTTTTTCTGTCCGCGAAGTGGTCGGAGGTACGTCCCAGCTTTTTGCTATCTGGGATGATCTCAATGAGGGCTACTATGCAAACGATAACGGAATGGCGCAATTTCCAGACAAGGAGCAGGCCGAATCCTATTGCACCGCTTTGAAAAAAGAGACGGATGAACGAACCGCCGCCGATTGGCTTGCAGTGGAAAAGGCAAAGTTTTTGGCGGAAAATGAACCTGTTCTCGCTCTCCCAAAAGAGCGTGATTACCGTGTGGGCGATACAATCCGTCTGGACGGTAAGGATTTTACGGTCGAAACTGTCGGAACTCTGAACATCCAGCTTCGTGACCCGGATGAGGTCTATCCGGTTGCCCGCTCGGAAAGCAAGGAAAATCTGGAACGGCTGCTGCGCCAGCCGGGCAACATCCATCTGCACAACCTGACGGTCAATCTCACTCCTGCGCATGAGCCGGACGAGGACAAACCGCCGCTTACGGACGAAGAACTGGACGAACTCCCCATCTCTACTGTGATGGACGGAAAAGTGCAGACCTTCCCGGATGCCGCTGCCTTGGATGAAGCCTTGAACGCTGCGCCTGCCGGGAACTTCCGCATCACAGACGACCATTTGGGCGAGGGCGGTGCAAAGCAGAAATATGCCCGGAACATCGAAGCCATCCGAACTCTGTTTCGTTTGGAGGAGGAGCACCGGGGTGCCACCGCCGAGGAACAGCAGGTGCTTTCACAGTATGTGGGCTGGGGCGGTCTGGCAGACGCTTTTGACCCCGGCAAAGATAGTTGGGCAAAGGAATACGCCGAACTGAAAGGGCTGCTCTCCGAGGACGAGTATGCCGCCGCACGTTCCAGCACCCTGAACGCCCACTACACCAGCCCCACCGTGATCCGTGGTATCTACGATGCGGTGGAGCGCATGGGTTTCCGCAGCGGTAACATTCTGGAACCTAGTATGGGCGTGGGCAACTTCTTCGGTATGCTGCCGGACACCATGCAGGACAGCCGTCTGTACGGCGTAGAGCTGGATTCCATCACCGGGCGCATCGCCAAAAAGCTGTACCCGCAGGCCGACATTACCGTGGCGGGCTTTGAGACCACAGACCGCCGTGATTTCTACGATCTGGCGGTGGGCAACGTGCCCTTCGGCAACTACAAGGTCAACGACAAGGCGTACAACAAGTTGGGATTCAGCATCCACAACTACTTTTTCGCCAAGGCCATTGACCAAGTGCGTCCGGGCGGCGTGGTGGCGTTCGTCACCAGCCGCTACACCATGGATAGCAAGGACAGCACCGCCCGCAAGCACATGGCAGAGCGTGCTGACCTGTTGGGAGCTATCCGTCTGCCGAATAATGCGTTCAAGGCAAACGCAGGCACGGATGTTGTGAGTGACATTATCTTTTTGCAGAAGCGTGACCGCCCTGCGGACATCGAACCTGCATGGGTGCAGCTTGGCAAGACCGAGGACGGCTTTGCCATCAACCAGTATTTCGTGGACCACCCGGAGATGATTCTGGGCGAACTGACCATCGAAAGCACCCAATACGGACGGGAGGAACTGACGGTTGCCCCCATCGAGGGCGCAGTGCTGGCCGACCAGCTTGCCGAAGCGGTACAGCATATTGAGGGCCAGTATGTTGAAGTCGAGGTGGAAACACCAGATGTTGCGGATGCAGAAGTCGAGCGCAAGACGCTCCCCGCTGACCCGGATGTAAAGAATTTCTCCTATGCCGTGGTGGACGGTGAGGTGTACTACCGAGAAAATTCGATTATGACGCAGGTGGAGTTGTCCGATAATGCCAAAGGCCGTGTAGCTGGTATGGTGGAGTTGCGGCAAATCGTCAACGAACTGATTGACCAGCAGTTGGACTTCCCGGACGAGGATATTAAGGCATCGCAAGCAAAATTGAACGCCGCCTACGATGCCTTTACCGCAAAATACGGGCTGATCAACGACAAGAAAAATGCCCGCCTGTTCGATGATGACAGTTCCTACTATCTGCTCTGCTCTTTGGAAAATCTCGATGAGAATAAACAGCTCAAAAGCAAGGCGGATATGTTCACCAAGCGAACGATTCGCCCGGAGCGCACCGTCACCAGCGTGGACACCCCCAGCGAAGCACTGGCAGTGTCCATTGGAGAACATGGCCGTGTTGATCTGCCCTATATGGCGGAACTTCTCGGCTCTCCCGGCGATTATGAGCGTATTACCACAGAGCTGCAAGGCGTGATTTTCAAAGACCCTTCTGCGGATGCAGATGAGCCGGAAGCGGGCTGGCAGACTGCGGACGAGTATCTTTCCGGCAATGTGCGGAATAAACTGCGCATGGCTCAGCTTGCCGCTGAAAGCCACCCGGAGTTCAAGATCAATGTGGAGGCTTTGACCAAAGCGCAGCCGAAGGACCTTGAAGCATCAGAAATCGACATCCGACTGGGTGCCACATGGCTGAATCCCGCCATTGTGCAGCAGTTTATGATGGAGACTTTTCAGCCGCCCTACCGCATCCGCTATAACAACCTGATCCAAGTCCGCTACTCTCCATTTACGTCCGAATGGCGCATCGGCAACAAATCTGCCGCCGGAATGTATGATATCATGTCCACCGAAACCTACGGCACCCACCGGGCCAACGCCTACAAAATTTTGGAGGACACCTTGAATTTGCGGGACTGCCGCATTTATGATACCATTGAGGAGGACGGTAAAGAGCGGCGTGTCCTGAACCAGAAGGAGACGATGCTTGCCCAGCAGAAGCAGCAGGCCATCAAGGATACCTTTGCAGGCTGGGTTTGGCAAGACCCGCAGCGGCGGAATCTGCTGGTGAAGCAGTATAACGAGTTGTTCAATAGTACCCGGCCCCGCGAGTATGACGGAAGCCATATCCATTTTGTCGGTATGAACCCGGAGATCAATCTGCAGGAACATCAGCGCAATGCAGTTGCTCATGTGCTTTATGGTGGGAACACCCTGCTCGCCCACGAGGTGGGTGCCGGCAAAAGTTTTGAGATGGCAGCTTCGGCAATGGAATCTAAGCGTTTGGGCCTGTGTCAGAAAAGCCTGTTCGTGGTACCCAACCATCTGACCGAGCAGTGGGCCAGCGAGTTCCTGCGGCTATACCCCAATTCAAAGCTGCTCGTTACCAGCAAGAAAGACTTTGAACCCGCCAATCGAAAGCGTTTTTGCGCCCGCATCGCAACCGGCGACTACGATGCCGTCATTATCGGCCACTCGCAGTTTGAGAAAATCCCTCTTTCTGCGGAACGGCAGGCACGGATTATCGAAGATCAGATCGAGGAAATCGAAAATGCCATTGCAGAGGCCAAGGAACAGTCCGGTGAGCATTTTACCGTGAAACAGATGGAAAAGACACGGAAAACACTGGAGGTGAAACTGAAAAAGCTACAGTCCACCGACCGCAAGGATGATGTGGTCACATTTGAACAATTAGGCGTAGATAGGTTATTTGTGGACGAGAGCCAGAACCACAAGAACCTATATCTTTACACCAAGATGCGCAATGTTGCTGGCCTTTCTACCTCCGAAGCACAGAAGTCCAGCGATATGTTCGGCAAGTGTCGTTATCTGGATGAAGTGACTGGCGGGCGCGGCGTGATTTTCGCAACGGGAACGCCCATCAGCAACTCCATGACGGAAATGTACACTCTGATGCGCTATTTGCAGTACAGCACTCTCCAGCAGAAACAACTGACCCACTTTGATGCATGGGCTTCTACGTTTGGCGAGACCACCACGGCCATTGAGCTTGCGCCGGAAGGAACCGGCTACCGTGCGCGCACACGTTTTGCCAAGTTCTTTAACCTGCCGGAGCTGATGAATATGTTCAAGGAGGCAGCGGACATCAAGACTTCCGACCAGTTGCATCTGCCTGTTCCGGAAGCCAAGTTTGAAACTGTCGTGGTCAAACCATCGGAGATCCAGCAGGACATGGTGAAATCCCTGAGCGAACGTGCTGCTGAGGTGCATAGCGGTGCGGTTGACCCCTCGGTGGACAATATGCTGAAGATCACCTCGGACGGACGTAAAATCGGCCTTGACCAGCGGCTGATGAATCCGCTCACCCCGGATGACCCGGACAGCAAGCTGAATGCCTGCGTCGACAATGTTCTGCGTATCTGGAACGAAACCAAAGAGGATAATCTGACGCAGCTGATTTTCTGCGATATGTCCACGCCCAAGGGAGACGGCTCGTTCAATGTCTACGATGATATTCGCACAAAGCTGCTTGCCGCCGGGGTGCCGGAATCGGAGGTCGAGTTCATCCACAACGCTGATACTGAAGGTAAGAAAGCGGATTTGTTCTCCAAAGTCCGCAGCGGCAAGGTGCGTGTCCTGCTGGGCAGCACTGCAAAGATGGGCGCAGGCACCAATGTCCAGACCCTGCTGGTGGCCGTGCATCATCTGGATGTAGGCTGGCGACCGTCCGATATGACCCAACGCAACGGCCGAATCATCCGTCAGGGCAACAAAAACAAACAAGTTTACGTCTATAATTACGTCACGGAGGGGACATTCGACGCCTACCTCTGGCAAACGCTGGAAAACAAGCAGAAGTTTATTTCGCAGATCATGACGAGCAAATCTCCGATGCGCTCCTGTGATGATGTGGATGAGCAGGCTCTTTCGTATGCCGAGGTCAAGGCCCTATGCGCAGGCGACCCGCGCATCCGGGAAAAGATGGATCTGGATGTGCAGGTAGCAAAGCTCAAGGTGCTGCGCTCGGATTACCAGAACCAGAAATATCGTCTGGAAGATAAGCTGCTCAAGCATTACCCGGAGGAAATTCAGAAAGCGAAGAACCGTATTGCGGCTCTGAAAAACGATGCCCAAATCGCAGACGCACACCCGCAGGATAAGGAGAACTTCTGCGGCATGACGATCAAGGGCATGGTGTTCGATGAGAAAAAAGCCGCTGGTGAGCGGCTGATGCTCGCCTGCAAGGAGATGCCGAATGCGGATATGATGCTGCTGGGCACCTATCGCGGCTTTGAGCTGAACATTCGCTTTGACAGTTTCAAGAATGAGCATCAAATCGTTCTCCGCGGCGAGCTGAGTTATCCGGTACCGCTGGGCGATGACCCTCGCGGCAACATCGTCCGTCTGGACAATGCCATCGGCAATTTTGCCGACCGCATTGCCGATGCTGATGCCGCACTGGATTCTCTGGAACAGCAGAAGCAGGCCGCAGAGGTTGAAATCGCCAAGCCGTTTGCGCAGGAGGAAGAACTGCAAACCAAATCTGCCCGCCTTGCAGAATTGGATGCGCTGTTGAACATGGAGCATCAGTCCAGCCGGACAGAACCCGAAGCGGAAGAAAAGCCGGATGCCCGCCCCTCTGTGCTGGCAGCTCTGGAAGAAAAGGCTGATAAAGTGGAGCCTGTCCGACCATTCAAATCTTACTTGGATAAGGATGGTGATGCCCGGTGACGGAGCACCGTGACCAGCAGATCCATTTTCGTGTCAGCAAAGTCGAACTGGAACGCATTCGTCAGAAGATGGAAAGTTGCGGTATTTTGAGCATTGGCTCTTATCTGCGAAAAATGGCTCTGGATGGTTACTGCCTGAATCTTGATTTACCACAGCTGCGTCGGATGGCGTACCTTCTTCAGAATTGCAGCAACAACCTGAATCAGGTGGCGAAACGGGCCAATGAAAGCGGGCAGCTCTATGCCGCCGATTTAGAGGACTTGCGTAGTCGGTTGGATGAGCTGATAGCTATTGGCAAGCAACTTCTCGACAAACTCACCGAACTCTAAAAAATTTCCCGCAGTAGGAGGCTGCGGGCTTACATAACGGTTGACATCCTTGCAAGGCAGGGACCGATACTTTTATAATAGGGGCGAAAGGAAAGGTTGGTGTTTGATATGAGGATTCTGTTCAAGATGGTGCTTGCCCCGATCTCTCTGTTTGTAGCTTTTCTGGCTCTGATGGCAAAGTGGCTGCTTACCTTGTCCAGCTATATTGTTGCGCCGTTGATGCTGTATATCTTTGGCTGCGGCATCTACACCGTCTACCGCCAGACTTGGGATCAATTTCTGATTCTGCTGGTTGCCGAATTTCTCTGCTTTGTCCTTTTTGTCGGCGCAACTGCAATGGTGGAGGGCGTTGAGAAATTCAGCGGTTGGCTCCGGGACCTGATTTGATTTTGAATCTTTTGCCGCCTTCGGGCGGCTTTTTCATTTAGGAGGTGATCTGCTCTGGCTGCTACTCGTCTGATCGCACTGCATCAGCACAAAGGAAAATCTATCGCCGCCTGCCTGAAAGACCGCACTGATTATGCGCAGAATCCCGACAAGACTGAAAAAGGCGAGCTTGTCAGTAGTTATCAATGCAGCCCGCTTACCGTGGATGAGGAGTTCATGCTCACAAAAAAGCTGTACGAGCAGGCCACCGGGCGCAGCCAAAAAAGTAACATTATCGCCTATCAGATACGGCAATCCTTCCGGCCCGGTGAAATCACGGCAGAGGAAGCCAACCGCATCGGCTACGAACTGGCCTCCCGATTTCTGAAAGGCAAACACGCCTTTATTGTTGCCACTCATACTGACCGGGAACACATCCACAACCATATCATCTACAATTCCACTGCACTGGACGGCACCCGGAAATTTCGGGATTTTTTCTTTTCCGGTCTGGCAGTGCAGCGATTGAGCGATCTGATCTGTCTGGAACATCAGCTTTCCGTAATCGAAAAGAAGCCTTACCGGGAGCGGCAGAAGCGCATCACTTACCCGCCAAGGGAAAGCAACCGCGACCGGCTGTGCGGTATCATCGATGAAATTTTGCAGCAGGAACCCACCGACTACGAAGAATTTTTGCAAAAGCTGGAACAGCAGGGCTATGAAATCAAACGCGGCAAATACACTTCCGTCAAGGGCGCACGGCAGAAGCGCTTTATCCGTTTCAAGACACTGGGTGCTGGGTACAGTGAGGAAGAAATCAAGGCGGTGTTGGCTGGTAGGGCAAAGCATCATCCCCATCAGAAACAGCCACCAAAGGAACAGACATTTCAGTTGCTGGTGGACATTCAAGCGAAACTTGCCGAGGGCAAGGGCGGTGGATACGAGCGTTGGGCGAAGAAGCACAACCTGAAAGAGATGTCCAAAACGCTGATTTTTCTGCAACAGCAGAAAATCAGCAGCGCAGACGAGCTAAAGGAACGTGCGGATGCTGCACTTTCTCGCTATCACGAACTGGGCGATTCCATCAAAACCTCTGAGAAGCGGCTGGCAGAAATCGCAGTGCTGAAAGCACACATCATCAACTATGCCAAGACTCGACCTGTGTATGATGCCTACCGTAAAGCTGGGTACAGCAAAAAGTTTTTGGAAGAGCACTGCACAGAAATCACGCTGCACAAGGCGGCGAAAGCGGCGTTTGATGAATCCAATTTGAAAACGCTCCCCAAGATTAAGGAGTTGGATGCGGAATATTCCAAACTGCTGACAGAAAAGAAAGCACGCTACCCGGACTACCGCAAGGCGCGCGATGAGATGCAGGAGCTTCTTCGAGCGCAGAAAAATATCGAGCTTTTCTTTGATGAGGAAAAGGATCCAAAGCAAACCGAACATTCCAGATAAACAATACGACCCTGAGAACTTTGCCGCTTATC
>OGUJ01002158.1_pt1 | contig 10246 bp, 8 predicted proteins | sample 1573661 | NCBI WGS metagenome assembly OGUJ01 (sample SAMEA2581933, study PRJEB24529) | metagenome | biome: Human gut stool | place: China | collected 2011
TTATCAACTTGAAAATAAAGAAATAAAGAATTTACCACCAAATTTGAAGAAGAACTTAACAGCAGTTGTATCAATATGAAGATACAGCCGCTGTATATTTGTATGAAAATATGTAATTTCTCAGATAAGTTCATATTTTTTGCCTATTTCATGGAAGGCGTTTATCAGCCTGTCACAGTCTTCAAGCGTATGTGACGACATCACGCCAATTCTAATTCGGCACATATTAGGAGGTACAACCGGAGGAAATATGGCATTGGTAAATATATCCCTGTCATAAAGTTCCTTTGTTATCTGAGTCAATATGTATTCATCTCCCACAATTACAGGAATAATAGGAGTAATCGAATTTAATGTATTAAAACCCAATGCTCTCAATCCGTTTCTTACATATTCGGCATTCCGCTTCAGTGTATTCTGAATATCCGTATTACGCATCTCTTTGATTACTTCAAGGGATGCCGCACATATACTCTGGGGTAAAGAGGTGGAATACATGTTACTACGAGCATAAACTCTCAGGTAATCAATAATGTTTTGTTTGGCAGTTATAAAGCCTCCTATCGCCCCTATTGCTTTACTGAGCGTTCCTGTAACGATTATATTTTCGCGCTCTTTTATGCCGTAATAGCTTAGCGTTCCGGCTCCGTCTTTCCCAATTACTCCCGTGGCATGGGCATCATCTATTAAAAGCAATGCATTATATTTCTTCACAATCTCTAGGATAGCCGGAATATCGGCAATATCTCCATCCATACTAAATACTCCGTCGGTTACCACCATCATGCCATCTTTGTATTGCCCGACATTTTCTTTTAATATTTTTTCGAGTGCTTTAGGGTCATTATGCTTATATCTTACCATTTTGGCGCCAGACATAAGAGCTCCGTCAATTAAACTGGCATGGTTGAGTCTGTCATATACCAGCAAGTTGTTAGGGCGTATCAATCCTACTATCACACCTATATTGGCAGTGAAGCCGGAAGAGAATAATATAGTGTCATCAAAACCGGTCAGCTTGGCTATCTCTTTTTCCAATTCATTTTGGAATATTGTCGTTCCACTCAATAGTGGAACCCCGCCACTTCCTATTCCATAGTCAGTTGTTACATGAACCGCTTTTTCTACTACTGACGGCATGCCGGTAGCATCCAAATAACTATTGGAACCGAACATTAGCATTTTCTTTACTTTATTAGTTTTTCTATCAACAACCTCGACCTCCCTGCCGCAACCGGAAACCATCGGGGATTTGACGTAGATGTGTAGCGAGTTCTCTTCGTGTAGTTGGAGTTCTTTTTGGAAATTGGAAACTTTCTCCATAATACTGCCACCGGGGCTATTCTTACATATCGAATAGTCAATTTTGAACCCAGATATGTTCTCTTTCATTTTAGTATTTATACGTTATAAATTTGTTTGCAAAGATAATGACAAAAATAAAATAAGCAAATTAAATAGTCTATAATTAAATTGCTAAAACAACTACTTGCTAATATTTGAATTACTTGTTTGTTGCTTGTAAGGCGTAAAATACCTATATTTGCAACATATCTCTTGTTTATACAAAACAAACATGTGGGGGAGAATCAAACTGTTGGATAAACAAACATAAGCCTTCTTTGAACTACCCAACCGATTCTTTAGGGATGAAATGTTATTGGAGGGAACAAAAAATACCTCCCGACTTTTGGTGATTAAATTTTTTATTATTTAATAAGTACTATATAATAATGATGGGACAGGGGGATAAAAAAACTCGCATAAGGAGAACCAATGAGCAATTGGACAAGGAGGTGATATCTGAATTTGAAAAGCTTGTAGGTGAACTTGGTTTTGGAAACGTCAATTTGAGTGCCTTAATGAAAGCTGCTGACTTAGAGGCTAATGTATTTTATAGAAGATACGGTTCGATGGATAATCTTTATGATAGACTGGCCAAACAATACGACTTCTGGATCAATAATACTATTGATATTTCTACGCTTAATACGTTGGGACCTAAAAAGTTTTTTGCAGAAACGTTCAAAACATTGTTCAGGAATCTGTCAGAGAACAGTGTGATGCAAAAGCTGCTGCTTTACGAAATGACGACTATTAATAGTACTACAAAGAGATCTGCGGAAACACGGGATGTTATGAACTTAAGCTTAATAACATTTTACGAAAATCTTTTTGCGTCTGCGAAAATCAATATTAAAAGTATTGCGTCAATCCTAATAGGAGGAATTTATTATCTGATATTACATAGAGAGTGTGCTAAAATCTGCACGATAGACTATAAGACTAAGGAAGGAGAAAATGCTTTTTCAGAAGGAATCGACTTTTTAGCTGATATTATTTTTGATAGGTTGGAGATGTATGACAGAGATAAAAAGGCAATCCGGCAAATGATATCGGATGGTATAAGTGAATCCAAAATATGTAAGTATATGGGTATCAATAAAAATGACCTGAAAACATTGCTTTCGGAATAATCGCAGGAGACTATATGGGCAGGTGCTTAAGGAAATTCTGAAATTTTACGGCCTTCCTAATTTAGCAATATACTTAATGGCAATATCCATACGTAAAGACGAAGGTATTGCCATTATTCTTTTCATATAATGCAATCTCAATAATCGCCTTCATGTTTTCAATAAGATTCTAAATAGGTGTATATACGTCTTTTTATCAATCAGTTATACTTCTTTAATTATAATTTCTCTCAATAATAGATTTCATTATTTGTTTATGAATATATAATTATTAGAAAATATATTTCATTTTTTAAGCAAACTATTTTTCGTATATTGTTTTTGTTATATATTTGCATGCTGAGGACTATATAGAAGCCATGCACTTTTATAATGAAATGAAATCGTAGTTTTCTTGTAGTCTGTATTAAACAAATTATTAACATTTAAACTCCTAAAACATGGCATTTAGAGCAACCTTAAGCTTTGCAGGAAAAGAGTTTGACGTGCTGGATTGCACGTACAGTCTCAAGAGAGATGTGGATTCCAAAGGACGCCCATCTTCAAACATTTATGGCGGACAAATTCGTCTGCATGTGGAATCGACTGATGATACTTCGATTCTGGAGAACATGACCAATCAGTTTAAACCTCATTCCGGCAGCATCGTCTTCAAAAAAGGAGATGAAGAAGCCAAGATGAAGGAACTTACCTGGGAAAACGGATACATTACCGAATTTACCGAAAACATCGACATTGTCGGCTCACAGCCGATGACTATCACTTTTGTCGTATCGGCTCAGGTAATCAAGATTGGTGGCGCACAATTTGAACAGAATTGGCCGAAGTAATCATTTAGTATTCATGTAGGTAACAGAAGCCATCTGCTGTTTTTTTTAATATGTGGATGGCTTCTGTAGCTTAAAAACAAAAAAGACAAATGGCAATACTTGAATATGGAATTGGTGGTAATGAAGTGAAAGTTGATACTTCCGAAGCCATCGCAAACATTCCGGAGAATCGCTCCCTCATAGTTGAACAGTTAACTGCTGACGAACCTGTAACTCCTGAAGCGGTCAAAGGCTTAAGCACTATCGAAGAGGTGTTTGCGCACTTCTTACCCAACATTGATGTTGAATTTGAAAATGAAGAAGGGCAACCGGTAAAAGAAAACTTTAGATTTAGCTCAGTGGCGGACTTCAGTGTGAAGAATATGACACAGAATAGTCCATTCCTCCATAAGTTGGATACGGAGAAAACATTCTACGAGGGGATGGTGACGCAATTGCGCTCTAATAAAGTTCTACAACGGGTGTTGGAGAATCCAGAATCCAAAAAGGCGTTTATCAGCGCACTGGAAGCATTGAGTAACGAATTAAAGACCGAATAAAAGACAATAAGAACTATGGAAGATAATAAAAATAAGTCTGAAGTTCAGGCGCAAGAAACCGTTCAAGTTTCCTATAAAGAGAAAAACGGGGAATCCTCTCTGGCTTCGGCACTGGATGTGTTGTCCAGATTCGGCGGCTTCAATTTTCTGGAATCAACAGTGGATGGTGTTCAAAACCTGAACCCCGAGCGTAAGGCACGCAAAAAGATATTCTTAACCGATGAACAGAAGCAAGAAGAACGGGAAGCGCTGAAGAATAAGATAGATATGTGGATCGACCTGCTGAACTCATCATCGGCAGTGACGGAAATGATTGCCACTTCTAAAGCTAAATCGGAAGCTGCCGCATCGCATCTTGCCAAAAGCCAATTGGTGGCAGTGCAGAGTGTGAGGAATATGGAACAGGCATACCGTGGAGTGATGTTGTTCTATAAGAATACGGAAGCGGACAAAGTGAACAACGTGACGATAGTCAATGCTTCCAAAGAACAACTGACCGACCTCGACAATCCCCGCTTCATTGATTTCGTTGCCCGCGAACTGAAACAGAACTATGACAAGTTGGATTTACGTCAAAATTACTCACTGTTAGCCATTCCGGGCTATCTTGGTTCGAATAAGGTGCTTGAAAAATGGGCGAAAATCGCTTATGAGAATAAAGTGATGCTCTATACAGACTTTGCCGACCTTGATAAGCCGGAAGATGTGGTGGAACTGTTCTCTTCCTCCAATATGGCAAGTGGGGAGGCTTTCAAAAGCAATACCTGCATGACCTGCAACTGGCTGGTGGGACGTGCCGGATATCGGGAAATCGGTGAAGAGGAAGACCTCCATGTTTCTCCGTCCATTGCTTTGATGGGTAAAGTTTACACCACTCTGATGTCTCAGGTAACTGCCGGTAAGAAGTATGGCGGCATTAATGAAATAGATGCGGTGGTATTTCCGTTGAAGAAAAGCGAAATCTCACAACTGGAGAAAATGGGTTTAATTCCGATGGTCAATGAATATGGTAAAGTGATGGCGTTCTCCGCAAAGACATTGTTCAACGGTGACAATCTGGGATTGCAAACTTATTCTGTGGTACGTGTATTCGACTATATTACCAAGGTATTGTTTGATTTCCTGAACCGCCGTTCGTTCGAGAACTGGAGTTCTAAAACCGAACGTGACCTGAGAGGGCAGATTGTACAGTATCTTGATAGTGTACAGGGAGCCGACCGCCTTATCGAAAAATTCAAGATAATCCGTTTCGAGCAAGACCAAAAGCAGAAGGACCGTATTTATCTGGATATTCACATGACTCCGTTCTTCCCTGCCAAGAGCTTTGTTATCAAGTTGGACGGCACGAAAGGTGATGATGGTACAAACTGGAATACAAATTACGAACAGGCGTAATAAGAATAAAATATGGATTTTTTGAACATCAATGAAACAGTTCAGAGCGTAATCCGAATATCAAAAGGTGTCGCCCGTGAGTATGGCAATGCCAGCTATGCTCCGGCACACCTTTTGTTTGCTTTGATGTACAAAGAAGTGGGCCTGCGTTCGTTTGTCGAATCGTTGGGTAAGGACGCCGATTACTTGCGTGAATGGGCGGAGGTAAGAATAGAGGAGTACCCCAAGGCTGCCGGCGCAGGCGAGATAATGCCCGATCCGAAAGTTAACGAACTGTTTGAGCAAGCCGATAATGTACGAATCAAGTGGGGACTGCTGGAAATCAATCCACTTTGCCTGCTGGCAGCCATTGCTACACCCGAAGCAGGTTTCAGTACGGACGAGTTGCGCTCGTTCCCTATTCGGGAGCGTGAGATACATGACCTCTTCACGAGCGGAATGGGTAATATGAAAAAATCCGTAAGTACGCAGACTGACCTTCCGGGGAGTGAAGCCCCCCTATGGACAGCCGGGGCGGGCAATTTAGATAAGTACTGTACGGATAAGACTGCTCTTGCGGCAGACAAGAAAATATATCCCATCGTGTGCCGTGACCGTGAGACACGCATGATGATGGAAATTCTGGGGCGGTTGGGTAAGCCCAACGTGCTCATCATCGGCGATGCCGGTGTGGGTAAGACTGCCCTGGTAGACGGTTTGGCATGCAGCATCATTGAGGGTACAGTTCCCCAATATCTAAAGGACATGGCTATCTATGAGCTTGACACAGGAACACTGATTGCGGGTGCTACCTACAAAGGCGAGATAGAAGAACGGCTGAAAGGAATCATCAAAGAATTGTCGGCTCACGGCAATGCGATTCTCTTCATTGATGAAATACATACGCTGATCGACCTCAAGTCGGGCAATAGCGGAGCGGCAAGCATCCTGAAACCGGAGCTTGCCAAAGGAAATATAACGGTAATCGGAGTCACTACGGTGGACGAATACCGTAAACTGATTGAACCGGACCATGCCCTTAACCGGCGTTTTGAAGTATTGCAAGTATCGGAACCTGACCTTGCATCCACCGTAAATATGATACAGGCAGCTTTGGAAAGATATGAAAGCTACCACGGTGTGGGGGTAGATGTAGATTCGTTGCCGGAATGCGTGGCACTCGCCAAGCGTTATGTCAAGGAACGCCGTTTGCCGGATGCCGCTATTGATTTGATAGACCGTACCCTCTCTGCGGTTAAGATGATTAACCAGAGCGGGGAAAAAGATATAAAGGGACTGGCGGAGCAGCTCGCCGCGATTGAAGCGGCGGAAGACCAGCCCGAAGCGGAGCGCACGGAGAAGTTGCGGTTAGTCAACTTCACCATGAAGAACCGGTTAAGCCCTATCCTTCTGGGAATGCTCTCCGATGGACAGAATGAACCGGAGTCATCAGACTACGGTGAATGGATGGATTATATTTTAGGTGTACTTGACCGATTGCGTGAATTGACCAAAGAGAAAATCGGGAAAATCACTTCCCATGAAGTGGCAGCCGTTATTTCTTCTTCTACAGGTATCCCTATCGGCAAGATAGAGTCGGGCGAGAAAGAGAAGTTGCTCAATATGGAAGATATTCTGCGTCGTAGAGTTGTTGGACAGGACAATGCGCTGAAGGTATTGACAGATGCCATTGTCGAATCACGAAGTGGAATGAACAAACCGGGACAACCGATTGGCTCATTCTTCCTGCTGGGACCTACCGGAACCGGTAAGACCGAGTTGGCAAAAGCATTGGCAGAAGCACTTTTCAATGACGAAAAGGCGATGATTCGTTTTGATATGTCAGAGTTTAAGGAAGAACATTCGGCAGCCCTGCTATTGGGAGCGCCTCCGGGATACGTGGGCTACGAAGAAGGTGGCGTACTCGTGAACCGGATACGTCGTCAGCCTTACGCGGTGGTGCTTTTCGATGAGATAGAGAAAGCCCATTCTTCCGTTTATGACATCTTCCTGCAAATCATGGACGAAGGCAAGCTACACGACCGTTTGGGCAAAGAGGGTGATTTTTCCAATTCTATCGTACTGTTTACGTCCAATGTAGGTAGCGAATGGCTTAGCAAGCAGATTAATGAGGGTAAGAATCCTTCTACCACTGACCTGATGGAAGTCATGGGCAGTTATTTCCGTCCGGAGTTTCTTGCCCGTTTGTCGGAAATCGTGCCTTTCTCTCCTATTAACGAAACAATGCTGGTTCGTATCTTTGAGATACAGTTAAAGGGAGTTATAGCATTGCTTGAGAAGCAGCATATTGACATTGAGATTACGGAGAAGGCAAAGAACCTGCTCGCTACCCGTGGCTTCACTCCGAAATACGGAGCACGTCAGGTGGCGGGTACGATACGTAACTATATCCGCCGTCCTATCTCAAAGATGATTGTTGCAGGAACATTGACGGCAGGGAATACAGTTGTTGTCGATGTGGCGGATAATGGAGATATTGATTGGAATGTGAAATGATAAAATGAAGATACTATGTTTGGACATAAAAGTTTTTTGAGGATAGGTGCTTTGGGCGATTCCAGTATTTCGGGATTGTACAAAGACAGTTATGAACTTGAAAATTGCCATTTCAGTTTTAATCAGGGAACGAACACGGATGGCAAACCGCAAACTGATGTACGAGGTGGAACCTTGTACCTGACCTATGCCGGTTTACCGCAAGATGACATGCTCCGCTGGATACTGAACCCTAAAAAATATGAAGACGGGGCAATTGTAATATGCGATGACAGTGATGAACCTTTGGAAAAAATTTTATTTGAGCAGGCAGCCTGTACAGGATTGAATATTGAATATACGCAAAAAGGAAAAGCCTATATACATACTAAAATTATTCTCCAAGCACGAAAAATAAAGGTAGGTGAGACAACGTTTGAAAATCGTTGGACTATTAACGAATAAGTTTTTGACTATTAAAAACAAACGGTATGGAATTATTTAGTTTTCTACAAGTAGACAGCGACTTAACAGCATGGTTTATTCTTGATGGTCAGGAATATGAGATGAGCCGTTTCGATATAAATTTCGCGCAATCTGTCGACCATAAAGGGCAACCGCAAGATGAAGTACGTGGTGGTATCATGTCCATTACATTATCACAAACGCTTCCTGAAAACATTTACAGATGGGGAATGACGTCCATTCCCAAAAACGGGTCTGTGATTTTTAAATCAAAGACAACAAATCCTCCCTTGAAAATTAATTTCATCAACGCATATTGCATACGATTTAATCGAAGTATAGCCAACGAAGGAGGATTAGAAAGTCAACTGGTAATATCTCCTGATGAGATGTTAATAAATGGAATTAGCTTTGACAATCACTGGGTTAAATAATCTACAATAAGATGGGTAAGGAAATAGAAATAAAGAAATTGCCAGAGTTCGAGGCTATGGTGAATGCCGGTAATACGACCTATACGGGATTGGTAGAAGGCATCGGGTATGTGTATTGGACAACAGAAACCCTATATTTTATCCGCACTAATCCAGAACAATTATGGGCGATTCCAAAATATCAGCAAATACCTTTCCCCTATTTTCAAAGGAAAGATGCAATCATTGAGACCAAAACATTACATACACTCCATGTCTTGTCAAAAGATGAACTGTTGAAATTGGATTACGATGCCTATTATGCATTTTATGGTATCGTGGAGGAGATACTAAAATTTATTCATCGGACGGATGCTATTAAAAGTTATTGGGAAATGCCTATTCCCAAAATAAAAAAAGCAGAAAGTGTACAAAAGGGAAACAACAGAAGAAATGGAATACTATCATTAGGTAGTCAAATAAACGACCAAATCGGAGCTCCTCTTGATGCAGCTAACATGTTAATAGATAATAAACATATAGGTAAAATTGGAGATGGATTGTCGCTTATTTCTATTATAGACGAGGTCAGTAATGGTGAATATTGGTCAGCAGCCGGAGATATTTTACTATTTGCTGCCGGAAAAACAAAATTAAGCCCCTATATGACTGCTATAAGTTTAGGTACATGGATGTATGAAACGGATTTAATGCAATGGAGGTTGGCAGAAGACTATGCTAAAGCATGGGCTAAATATAAGAGACTATATGAATTTGAAAAAGTAAAGAAAAGTCCCAATCATAGTCAACTTAGATATTACGAGGAACAAGAGGTTTATAATGCAATGAAATTTGCAGAATGCATGGATAAGCTAGGGATTAAATACTAATTTTTATATCATGAAATCAATACAAATATTATATTGCTTATTATTTATCTGTTGTAGTTGTGCCAAATCGGTACAGCAGACTGAAGATTTTGACGTTGTTAATATTGATGAATTTAAAAACATATACAGCTCTAACAAAAAGTTGGAAACAATCAAAATCATCTCTACACAACGGATGTATAAGTCCTGTAAACTGGTATCAGAAACCGTAAAAACCAGCTTACATAAATACACTTATCGGAATGACAGTCTCTATTCTATCATTGAAACAAGTGAACAAAATAAGGATGTAATAACAACCACTTATTATAAAGATAAGTCTAAAGAGACAATTACAATTCGGAATAATAGAGATACAATTGATTACTCTTTGCGTCTATATAAGAATCATAAAGAAGAAAAGATTGATTATGAGCGGATAATACGTCGAGTTACCGGTAAACCAATTATAGATTTTACCATTAATGACAATTATGAAGAATGGAATTTTTATGATAATGAATGCGTAGCCAAAACAGTCAGACATGACTTCAATAACTCTCAAACTGAAGAGACCTATTACTTTAACGATATTCTATACAAAGATGCCTTACAAAGAATACCGAAATCAAATAATAAACAACTAATTGTATGTTATACTTCTAACAGCATAAACGATACTTTAGTTGAAAAACGTTTCATTAATGGTGAAGTTAGTCAAGTTACCAAAAAGTACAGAGACAATGGCAAAGAGATTGAGCACACCTATACCACTGATGGTCA
>OGUJ01002173.1_pt1 | contig 10201 bp, 8 predicted proteins | sample 1573661 | NCBI WGS metagenome assembly OGUJ01 (sample SAMEA2581933, study PRJEB24529) | metagenome | biome: Human gut stool | place: China | collected 2011
GAGATCTACACTCTTTCCCTACACGACGCTCTTCCGATCTTAAAGGCAACACATGATCTTTATTTGACAACATCACAATACTATGTTCAGCAGCTTTTAAAGCAAGCTGTTGGTGTTTAGAACAACATACCACAGAGTCGGGCATGGCTCCATAAGGACTTCGAGAAGGATCGTCAAACAATCCTAACTTTAAACGAGTGACCATTAAAGGCATTAACGCTTTATCAATGTCTTTTTCTCTCACCAACCCTTGTTCAAGTGCCTCCTTTAGAGTACGGAACGAACTGCCACACTCCAGATTGAGTCCTGATTTGATAGCTACAGCTGCCGCTTCGGCCTCCGACTTCACACTTTTGTGTCCCCAAAAGATATCAGATACCGCACCACAATCCGAAACCACATGTCCCTTAAATCCCCACTGATCACGAAGAATCTCATTAAGCAAACGAGGATGGGCTGAAGCACTAACTCCATTCACCCGATTATATGCTCCCATGACTGCCTCTACCTGCCCTTCTTTCACTAAGATTTCAAAAGCAGGCAAGTAAGTTTCGAACAGGTCCTTGTCGGACACTTTGGCATCAAATTGATGTCTCGATGCTTCAGGACCCGAATGTACGGCATAATGCTTGGCACAAGCTGCCGCTTTTAAATGATTGGGATCATCTCCTTGTAATCCTCGTACAAAAGCCAATCCCATTTGACCGGCTAAGTAAGGGTCCTCACCATAGGTTTCCATGCCACGTCCCCAACGCGGGTCACGAAAAATATTCACATTAGGAGACCAGAAAGTTAAACCCGCATATTGTTCATATACCTTCATACGCTGTGCCACATTAAACTTAGCCCGTGCTTCATCGCTGATGGCACTTGCTACTTGATAGACCAATTCCGGATCAAAAGTAGAAGCCATATTGATTGGTTGTGGAAATAGGGTCGCTTTTCCGTTACGAGCCACTCCATGCAAGGCTTCATTCCACCAATTATACGGAAGTATTCTCAAGCGCTCAATGCCTCCGGCATCATTCATCATTTGAGAAATCTTTTCCTCTATAGTCATTTGAGAGATCAGTTCCTGAGCCTGCTTTTCCCAATTTACCTTGGCATGCTGCTGCGCTCGTACAACGGGTATACATAAGAAAAATGAAAGGAAAGAAAGAAGGTAATAAAGTCTCATTTGTTTCATTGATTTGTCTGATTGATTATTGAATTTAAAAACCCATCCAAGATAGTAAAACTATCTTGGATAAATTAAAGATATAGAGCCTCAATAATAATTAGTAACCAGGATTTTGATCCAAATTCGGATTACTATCCATTGCCTTTTGAGGTAGTGGCATATATCGATGATACGGCTTAAAAGTCCGTTCGTCCAGAATAGTTGTACCGGTAACCAAAGCTCGCTTTCCCGGTTCGGTTTCGCTATAATCCAACGTTCCTTCTACCCGGTAAGCAGGGATATTTAATACCGTCTCAGCCAATAATTTACCATTGGCATCTTTCCAGCGAACAAGATCTGCACGTCGAAGACCTTCACCGGCAAATTCCACACAGCGCTCGCGACGAATCAATTCCCGCAATGTTTCTTTGCTATTATACTTCGCTCTATCTACCCTAGGCATACCGGCACGTAAACGTACTCTATCCAATTTTTCATAAATATCCTCCGAAGGACCGTCCAACTCATTGGCTGCTTCGGCATAGCTCAACAGAACCTCGGCATAACGAAATACAATAGGACAAGCATTAGTAGCAAATTTATCTACATAATAATCCCGCCCGGTGCCGCAATACTTTGCCCAACTCAATCCGGTATCCGAAGCGTTGTCACCGGCAGTCGGGTGATTTTCATTACGAACGATCTCTCCATCGGAGTTGAGGCACTCTTTATCTAAAGAGTTGAATATCCAGCCATCCCAATCACGACCAGGATAAAGAATAGTCATCTCCATCCGTGGATCACGGTGAGCATAAGGATGAGCTGGGTCATAATAGTTACCGGCTTCTTCCTTGGTCAATCCATTGTCCATTTCATAGATATCAACCAAATTTTGGAGAGGAACCGCACCAGACCATCCCCCCTCAGCATTGTTATAGAAACACATACCGATGTGATACAAAGTATATACATCGTCAATGTACTGAAGAGCTGCAATGATTTCCTTAGAACCTTGTCCTTCTACCATAAAAAGATTGGCATAGTCAGGATCCAAATCATATATTCCTAAATCGATAATATCTTGAGCAGCGTCTAGCGCCCGTTCGTAATCACCATAATACAAAGCCGAACGCATTTTAATGGCCAATGCTGTTCCTTGAGCAATCAAGCCTCTTTTGGCCGGTACCTTCCGAAGAAGAGGAATAGCTTCGTCCAATTCTTTATAAACAAAGTCCTTCACCTCTTTTTCCGAATTACGCTTTACCTTTGCCTCTTCAGCTGACTCATAATTTTCAATAATAGGAATCCCGCCTAACCACCAATTCTTATCAAAGTACTGATAAGCACGAATGGTCCTCACCTGAGCAATCATATCCTGCTTGTCAGATTCCTTTTGAAAAGGAATCTGATCTATATTTTCTAAAAAGGTATTACACATACGAATTTTATAGAAATTATAGACAGTGCTTCCGGTCACACTACCATTACCCATGAACTTCCAAGGGTCATAAGGGAAATTACAATACCCTAAGTCAGAAGAGGCATCCCAATAAAACAATTCATTAACATCCACCCAATCACTGTAGCATCCTATCAAAAACTTCTGCGCATCAGTTTCTGTTTTCCAAGCTGTATTGGGAACAAGCGCATCGCTAGGGAATGTGTCCAAAAAATCAGAACAAGCTGTCGAAGTACAAATCAGAGCTCCGGCCAATATATATTTAGATAAACGCTTCATATTATATTTCCTATTTTATAGTTCATCAATTAAAATGTCAAGTTAACACCAAAAGAATGAGTACGCAACAAAGGATAATCAGAATATGGATTCTCAGGGTCCACATCCAATCTTATATTATCGATAGTAAATAAATTTTCCACTGAATAATACATCCTTATATTCTGAATTCCTAATGCATCCAACCACTTCTTGGGGAAGGTGTATCCCACTTGAAGATTCTTCAAGCGCACATAACTGGTATTTTCCAACCAGAAATCAGAAACGACATTCCGATAGTGGCTCGGTGAGGTGGTATTATAAGCCACACGAGGCATGGTAGCATTCTTATTTTCAGGTGTCCAAGCATCCAACCAAACAGAAGCTGGAGAAGAGGTGTCACCGATAAAACTTCCATAGTCTTCCATGGAAAGCAGAGCATATCCCCCCGCTGCGCCTGTGAATATCAAAGACAGGTCAATATCCTTGTATCTACTCGTCAAATTCAATCCATAAGTAAATTTAGGATTGGAAGAACCACAAAGCGCACGGTCATCAGGAGTAATGCTACCGTCATGGTTGGTATCCTGATAGATTAAGTCACCGCCTTTAAATTTATTAGAGCCAAAAGGAAATCCCGGTTTTCCGGCATATTGATCCATCCAAGCTTGTGCTTCCTCATCCGACTGGAAAAATCCGTCGGCTACATACATATAATAGTTGTTCAACGGTTCACCTATTTTCCGGCAAGTGTTTCCAGTGATTTGTTGCTCTACTCCACCTAAATCCAACAATTCATTCTTGTTAAAAGTAAAGTTTCCGCTAGCACTGAAAGACCAGTCTCTCCAAGTATTGTTATATCCCAAAGTAACTTCCACTCCTCGATTACGCATAGCACCGATATTGGTTTTATATCCTCCTAAAGCAAATTCATTGGGCACGGGCATGTCCATAATGATACCGGTGGTCTTCTTATCATAATATTCCACAGAGGCATTAATATGATTGACAAGAGTTGCTTCTAATGCCACCCCCCAAGTACGCGTCTTTTCCCAAGAAATAGTGGGCGATTTATACGATCCCAGACTATAACCTGAATTCAATTCTCCGTCCAGTGGATAAGATGTACCCAAATTATAGGTCATCAGCCAAGGATAATAGTCTCCAAGAGCATCCTGATTACCCAATTCCCCCCAAGAAGTACGCAATTTCAAATTATTAAGCCAACTTCTTGCACCCTCCATAAACGATTCTTCACTAATGCGCCATGCACCTGAGAAGGAGGGGAAATACCCCCAGCGATTGCCGGGAGCAAAACGAGAAGAAGCATCGGCCCGAACATTCGCTTCTAAAAGATACTTACCTGCATAATCATAATTGATGCGTGCAAAATAAGAAAGCATAGCCAATTCACGGGAATAACCTTTATTGGTTTGCGTTTTGGCTTCACCTGCATTCATATCGTTCAAATCGTTGGTAGGGAAATTTTTACGGAAAGATTCATCATGGGTGTAATCGTACTTTTCGGCATGCCACCCGGCCATAGCTTTCAATCCGTGTTTTCCAAACTGTTTATCGTAGTTCAAAAGAGCGTCAAAGGTTTGTCGTTCCCAAGCGAAATTGGCGACAGTCAAATGATTCGGATCGGACTCTTTGTAATCATTGTATCGAATGTATTTTACAAATTCGTGATAACGCTGATGGTCAGCAACGTAAGAGCCACTGATGGTAGCTGTCAATCCCTTTACTATTTCGTAATTAAGTTCAGCGGTACCGGTAAAGTTCTTGTTATTTCTATCTACCGTTTGATCCAAATCCAGCCAAGCTACAGCATTACCATCCGAAACGGTTCCATAAGTTCCATCCCCATAACGACCCACAATCCAAGGCGCTACACGATTGGCCATCCTAAAAATTAAACTAGAACCACCACCATAACAGGAAGTTGGGTCGGAATAATTGTTTTTAATGAATGACATATTCAATCGGGCCGACAATTTAGAAGTAAGTTGCATATCCAAATTTGTACGTCCATTAAATTGCTTTCTTTCTGAATTAGGCAAAATCCCTTCTTGCCCCATATAACCCAAAGAAGCCATATATTTCACCTTCTCATTACCTCCATTGACATTCACATTGTGTTTGTGCTGAACACCGGTACGCAGAATCAAATCATACCAATCGGTATTGGGATATTCCGGATCCGCGCCCTCTTTAAATTTCCGAATCTCAACGTCCGAGAAACGGGGATTGACACCAGCATCTATCATAGATTGGTTCAACAAACGGGCATAATCATAAGAACTGAGACGGTTCACCACTTCAGTAGGATTACTCAGTCCCACATTACCACTATAGGAAACAGTGGTTTTCTGCGTATTACCCCGCTTAGTAGTAATCAAAATCACCCCATTGGCAGCCTTCGAACCATAGATAGCAGCCGACGCTGCATCTTTCAATACTGAAATGCTCTCTATATCATTAGGATCAATAGAATTCATGGTTCCTGTTTCCACTCCGTCCACCAAAATATAAGGAGAAGCAGAGTTCAACGTACCGATACCTCGTACGGTAATCGCCCCTCCATCCATACCGGGACGACCTCCCGATGAAGTGATAGCCACCCCCGGCATCAATCCTTGCAAAGCAGTCGATACGTTTTGTATCGGACGGTCAGCAAGCATCTTTGTACTTACCTGAGTGACTGAACCAGACAAATTGGCTTTTTTTTGCGTACCATAACCTACCACCACCACTTCTTCCAATGCCTTTGAATCTTCTACCAATACAATATTTACCGACGATTTATTCCCCACATTAATTACTTGTGTCTTATAGCCAATATAACTCACCTGTAACTTCGCATTATCATCAGGTAATTCCAACGAAAAATGCCCATTCATATCCGTAATAGTACCATTGGAAGCTCCCATTACAAAGACAGAAGCACCAATGACAGCTTCTTCCATATTATCCGTTACTTGTCCGGTCACTTTACGTTTGCCTCCAATGGTGTGCTGCCGGACAGCTTTATATACAGAAATACGCTTGCCGTTTACTTCATATTTGATACCCTTACCATCAAAAAGTATCCCCAAAATTTCGGCAACAGTCTTATTCTTGGCATCAATCGATACTTTCTCATTAGTATTTACATCATTGTTTCGAATCAGAAAAGAACAATCTGTTTTCTCCTCTATTTCTTTAAATACTTTACTTAACGGTACATTTTTTTGCTGGATAGTAATCCTAATCTCTTGTAAGGGTGAAGCAACACCTGAGAGAGGCAAAAGAAAAACAAAAAAGAAAAGCAAAATCTGTGTTCTTACCAACAAAAGATTAGCTCCGAAATGACAAAATAAATATGTCATTCCGCTATAAAAACATTTTTTTTTCATACATTTGTACTGATTTAAAGATTTTCTTAAAAGATAACTTAAATTCGGAATCGGAGGACATACCCCAATATGTATCTCCGATTTTTGTTTTTTTACGTACAGTTTTTCATAATATTCTTTTTGAAGGTTACTACTTGATTGACTTATCGGTAATAGTAATCACATTACCACTCCGACTCCAGCTATATTTATTGTCGACATCCATATAGTCCAGTATTTCTTCAACCGTAAGTTTAGGGCTAATGCTTCCTGAGAAGACCTCTTTATCCAGATATTTACTGTGGATAACAATCCGCACATCATACTTACGCTCGATAGCTTTCATTATTTCAGGTACTGATGCATTGACAAAACTCAAACGGCCGGTAGTCCATTGTGAAGTTTGTAAAGCATCTACATGATGATGGTTCATTTTACCGCTTCTCTTATCATACGTCAACTGTTCATCGGGGGCAAGAATCACATTGTCCCGGGTTTCGGAAGCGGAGAATACATTTACTTTTCCTTTTATCAGACTGACTTCTATTTCAGAATCTTCCGGATAAGAACGCACATTAAAAACCGTACCGAGTACCTTGACATTTATATCATCGGCATGAACAATAAAAGGTTTCTCCGGATTCTTTTGTACTTCAAAATATCCTTCACCTATCAAATAGACTTCCCGGCTCTTTTTACGGAGAAAAGCAGGATCATACTTCAACACGGAACCGGAATTCAGACAAACGACCGAACCATCCGGCAAAATCACTTTGGTCTGCGATCCTAAAGGTACTTCCATTTGACACAAAGCCATTTCCTGATTCGATTCGGCTACATCATTATATATATAATAACCTGCAATAGAAGTAGTAAGAATCAATAAAGCAATAGCAGCCACTTGCGAGAAAGTACGCCACAACGGTATCCTTTTCTTTTCCGATTTCTTCTTTAGTCCTAACTTCACAGACAAAGCCTCATAGTCAGCTTGTTTTTCCTGTTCAAACTTACCGATAAACGATTTAGCCCGTGTCCGTGCCATTTCTTTATATCTCTGCCGATAAGAAATATCCGACTGTAGAAAATGAAGTAGCTTCTGTTCTCCATCCTCCAACAGTTTTCCTGCCAGAAAATCAAGCATCAATTCTTCAAAAGTATCAAGTTCCTTTTCCATCATTTCCATGTTCGTTTATATATAATACACATCTCGATATAGAAACATTTAGTCTTAAAGAAACTTTTTTTAAATAAATTGCAAGAAATTCTATAAACGACCTACTTTAGACTCTCTTATAGCTATCCATTACCCCCCATGGGTGTGTGGGAGATGACATTCCTTAGAGAAAAATGAGCAAAATAATGCGTAAAACAAACAAGGAAATAAAAAAATGGCTCAAAGCCTCCCGTAAAGAAACAAAAGCAGTATGCCTGTAGTAGATCCCAATCGAAGTTTAATATGATCCATCGCATTCTTGATATGAACGCGCACCGTATTTACCGATATGGCCTGTTCATCAGCAATCTCCTGAGGAGACATACCTTCATACAAGTATTTTTCAAAAATAAGGCGACATTTTACAGATAGAGAGTCTATCACCGTGTTAACCTGACTTTTCAGTTCCTCTATCTCCAATAATTGCAACGGGTTATTATCATTTTTGCAGAATTCTTCCTGAAAAGCAATCAGTTCCTCCCGATACTCGTCAAGCACACGTTCTCTCGTATGTAAAGTACGAAGGTAATTCAAACAACGGTTCTGTACACTTCGCAACAGGTAATTATGAATAGGGAAACTTAACTGACCTCTACTGTTCCAGATATTCATAAAAACATCATTAACGATTTCCTTTGCCTCATCCGGATCGAATACGTAAGTAGTAGCATAAGCGCATAAATAACTATAATAGCAATCATATAAAGCAGAAAAGGCATTTTCTTTCCCTTCATTTATATCATCAATTATTTGTTCGCTTATCCTAGTAGTAGTCATATTTAAGGTATTGTGATACTTTAATTAAGAACAAAGTTAATATTTTCATATACCGTCAATTACATTTTATTCTTATTTAACACATTATTGGTATCCTATCAAAAATAAGGCTAAATAAAAAATTAAATAAACTGAGCCCATCTACTCCAAATCATTCTTTGTCCTTTTGAAATTTATTTTTGTCAGAAAGATCTTGAAAATAAATTTTATCAGTCAATAAGATGTATAACATTTGCAGTACTTCGTTTGTATTTCCATCAAGTTGCATATCGTGTTAAATTACTCTCAAAGGGGTACAAATTCCAGATAATCTCAATTCAAAGGTTGATACAAAGAGATGTGACATAATGATTTAATATAGCATTCAAGTATTACCTTTATGAAAAAACAATTCACAGAACGTCATTAAGTCCCCTTTTTATATTTATATTTGCATTGTCGCTGCGATACGAAAAACATGGCAGAACACGCATGACCGAAATGCGGTGAAATTATTGTAAAAGAGAATTATTAAAAAGGAAGCATTTATTATTGCAGAAAATACCGGGTAATGAAGTAAGCTCTCTCAGAGTCACTATTAAACTATAAAACAAAAAGAATAATGAAACAAGAAGTATTATTTATCATTCTCAACGAATATGCCGATTGGGAAAGTGCTTTCGTAGCAGCATCCCTTCATTCCGGTCTGATGCCGGGCAGTGAAATCAAGTACATAGTCAAAACAGTAGCCCCCACTTTAGATGCGGTCTGCTCTTTGGGTGGTTTCCGTACTCTGCCGGACTACAGTTTCGACAACCTTCCTTCCGATTATGCCGCCTTGGTCCTAATTGGTGGTATGCAATGGCAGTCTGCCGAAGCAGAACGTGTATTTCCCATCGTGCAGGATGCTTTCGAAAAAGGGAAAGTGATTGGCGGCATCTGTAACGCTGCTTCATTTTTGTGCGCCCATGGCTTCCTGAACAATGTTAAACATACCGGAAACACCCTTGCCGTGCTCAAACAGTGGGGTGGAAAACAATATACCAACGAAAGCGGCTACATAGAAAAACAGGCCGTCGGCGATAAGAACATAGTTACGGCAAACGGTACCGGTTATCTGGAATTCACCCGTGAGTTGCTATTAGCATTGAAAGCCGATACACCGGAAAAGATCGAGGCATTTTATGATTTCAGTAAAAATGGACTTGTGAGATAGCAACAGGTTTACCAAACACACAAGACAATATGAAAAAAGGATTCATCGTACTTCTATTTTTATTCTTGCTGGCAGAAGTATATGCACAAACGGAATTCACGACTTGTCTGTTTGACTCAAGCCGGAACCGGATAGTGCCGGTAGCTATTTATCAACCGCGAAAAGAAAACCCCAAAACAAGAGTCATTATATTCAACCATGGATATGACGGAAACAAGAACGATAAATCAAACCGGAGTTATTCATATCTGACTCGTTTTTTTGGGGGAAAAAGGATATTATGTGATAAGTATCCAACACGAATTGTCCGATGATCCTCTTCTGGCTATGGAAGGAAATTTTATGGAAACCCGTATGCCTAACTGGAAAAGAGGAGAAGAAAATATTCTCTTTACGATCCGGGAGTTTAAGAAGCTAAAACCGGATCTACAATGGAAGAAACTTTGTGTGATAGGTCATTCAAACGGAGGTGATATAACCATGCTCACCGCAACGGATCATCCGGAACTGATAATGAAAGCTATCTCAATGGACCACCGGAGAATGATAATCCCAAGAACAAAAAAGCCACGGATATACACGTTGAGAGGATGCGATTATGATGCTGATCCGGGTGTACTCCCAACCAGCGAGGAGCAACAGAAATTTCGAATAGAAGTTGTGCGGCTGGATGGAGTTACACACAGTAACATGGGAGAAAACGGATCGGCAGAACAACACGATCTTATTAACCGACACATATATATGTTCTTAAATAACTAAT
>OGUJ01002194.1_pt1 | contig 10105 bp, 9 predicted proteins | sample 1573661 | NCBI WGS metagenome assembly OGUJ01 (sample SAMEA2581933, study PRJEB24529) | metagenome | biome: Human gut stool | place: China | collected 2011
ACAGTATGCAAAAATCTTACGATTCGCTTTTTACCCCATTTTCCGTTAAAATAGAAGTATCAAATTTTAACGGAAGAAGGTGGTCTGATTGACAAAAGATGAAATGAATAAGAAGTTATTACAGCAGGTTAATTCATTAACATCAACTGTAGATTCCCTGAATGCTACAATCAATGCGCAAACACAGTTGATCGCTCAACTCAATCAGACGATACAGGAACTAAAGGAACAGCTTAATAAGAACTCCAAAAACAGTTCCAAACCACCTTCAAGTGATGGTTTCAAAAAGCCTGCCCCAAAGAGTCTGCGAAAACCATCTGGCAAAAAGGTTGGTGGACAGAACGGACATCAGGGAACACATTTGGCGGTAATAACAGCTCCGGATAAAATAGTCAAACATATGCCTTCCGCATGTGAAGGATGCCCACATTATCAGATATGCAAGGGCACTGCATGCATTGCGGAGAAACGCCATGTTATCGATGCGGTTGTTACAGTCAATGTAACGGAGCATCAGGCACTGGAACTTCCAATCTGTATGCTGCATGGAGATACACGCAGAGGTGCTTTCCCTTCTGACGTAAAAGCAGCCGTACAGTATGGCGAAAACCTTCAGTCATTAGCTGTTGCGTTAAATACCGTAGGTGCAGTCAGCATCAAACGCACCCATGAGATTCTTTCCGGAGTATTTAACATTCCAATTGCAACAGGAACGATCAGCAGCATGGTAAAAAGATGCGCTGACAGTCTGAGTGAAACAGTAGGTAAGATCAAGGATAAAATGATCGGTTCCGCACTTGGACATTTCGATGAAACAGGAACCAGAGTGGATAAAAAACTCTGGTGGGTTCATGATGCCTCAAACTGTGAGTACACCTATCTTGATATCAGTCCCAAACGTGGAAATGCAGGCATGGAACAATGCGGTGTTCTCCCGGAATTCAAAGGGATTGCCATGCATGACTGCTGGGCTTCCTACTGGAATTATCCGGATATTCAGCATGCAGTCTGCTGTGCCCATCTTCTCCGTGAATTAACGGGGATTGATGAAAATCATCCTGAGCAGAAGTGGGCATCTGCATTTATAGACCTTTTACTGGAAATGAAAAAGGTCAAAGACAAAGCTGTAGAGAAAGGTAAGGACTTTCTGAGCTATTATCACTATCATAAGTTCGATAAAAAGTATGATGAACTTATCGAACAGGTTCGGAAGGAAAATCCACTTCCCGAAACCACGGAGAAAAAACGTGGTCGGAAGAAAAAAGGAAAAATCCTTGCCCTTGTAGAACGCCTTGCGAATTACAAGGCTTCAGTCTGCCTTTTTATCCATAACTTCAATGTCCCGTTTGATAACAACCAGGCAGAACGTGATCTTCGGATGATAAAGGTCAAGACCAAAGTATCCGGATGCTTCCGAACAGAGGAAGGTGCCAGAGATTATCTAAAAATCATGTCCTACGTAGGCACGGCACATAAACAGGGATACAATGCTTACGAAGCAATCAAAAATGCGATCACAGGTCACCCTGATTTCATCTTTGAGTAAAGCTGGTTCTGAATAGTTACTGGAATTATATTTAATATTCTATTATATTGGTTCTTTCCACAGGAAGAAATTAATACACGTGCTCTATGCATATATTTGTTTTCTTCTCTGTAATACATATAATCGCAAATTGCTTCCTGTGAATCTGCCTGATCTGCAAGGCTCTTGAATCTTGCCATATTCCTTATTCCTCCCATTAATCTTCCAATGCAGCACACTCTGGGCATTTACCATTAAAATCATTGTAAACTGATAGTGGTTTCCCGCATTCCGAGCATGTCGTATATGCTTCCGGATCTGGTTCCGGTTCGTATTGATAATCTTTATACACTACTTCTGAAAGATCACCTTCTTCTATTTCCGCACTTGCATAATCGTCATCTTCTTCATAGTCAATCAATAAATCAGCCTCTCGGCATACAAGCACACTAATTTCACCTTTCACCTCATGATAAAATGGTTCAGATAATATTACAGCTTTTGTATCTTCATCTCTGCCCCAATAATCATGAGAATACCCTGACAAGCATACCGAATAATTTAACCTGTAATATATTGTGTTTCCATCCCTTGATTCAATTTCATATCCTAAAAACTCACAATCTTCTAAATCCCAAGATTCAATTCCTTCAGTTCCTACATATGTTACCGTGTCATTCACGTACTGAGTACCTGAGAAAATAAGATCATCTAAAATATCATCAAAGACTTTTTCCTGAATATGCGATATGTAACTCTTATCCGTAAGATTCATTGCCAGCCCAATCGCATCAGCTTTTTCTATATTATAACTATTTGCAACTGCTGTGTAAAAATCTGATGATATAAATGGTATCAATTTTAGCGATTCCAGCTGAGTTCCCTGATTCTGATTTGCCCTAATTTTTGTTTCCTTTTCAAACTCTGTAATCAACTCGCCTCGAAACAGATACTGTCCCTTCTCATCAATCGTCCACCAGTCTTCTTTCACGTCATCCGTTACAAGGACAATATTTTTTCTACTTTTTCTTGCATACTGAATGACTTCTTTCCACCAGATTAAATCACTATATTTTCTAATCCCGTCTTTTTTCTTTGCGTCCTTATATCCTGGAGGATTTTCTTTTTTATAACGTTTTTCGCCATCATCACATATACCATAGATTTCAGAGAGTTCCAGTGGAGCCATAATCTGTTGATTATTTTGTAATTCATCTAAAAAATAATGCATTCCTTTAGGCATTCTTGCCGAAACAAGGACAAAAGGAATATTTTGTATAGCTAACTGTTGTACTTTCTTTTTTGTTTTTTCACTTATTTGATGTTTTGAATTCAATAATGTTCCATCAATATCACTAAATACGCATTTATAAGCCATATTTCTCACCTCTTGCTTATATTATACGTATATATAAGTATATGTCAATGTATCTACTTATATATACGTATAATAATTAAGCATATGTAAGTAAAAAAAGTAGGTTTACCTACTTTTTACGATTTCTTTGTTGACGTCTTTTTTTACGTCTTTGTTTAATCATGATTTTTCTTACTAATAATAAAACCACAAGAATGATGACAACTGCCATTACACATGGTAAAACAACATTCTTCATTTTTCTCATAAAAACAACAGAACCACTTTCATCTACTGCTTGTGTTGTATTAAGTGAAATTGTTTCTAATTTTGTATCTCGATAGTAAACATCCATTGTTCCTGCTTTTTGATCTTTTTTAACAGGAGCTGTTAAATCTTTTAAATGATATTTATATTTTATATCAGATGGATTGTAAAACAGCTTCGATATCTTTTTCTGTGATGACATCAACTTTATTTGTTTGACCATTTTTTATTTTAACAGAATTCATTTTTGTATCTTTTTTAATAATATTCGCAACTGAATAATGATCTTTTACATAATTACCTAAAGCAAGGGTATCGTTTACGGTACAATGATTATAGCCATCACTATTTTTAGAAAAGCCAACAACACAAACATAATGATGATCATTGATATTCAATAAACTTGATAAAGTACTTTGAGCTTTGCTTGTATAACCACTTTTGCATCCTTCAATCATTGATGTATCAATATGGTCTCTTTTACTTTTATAAATAACTTTTTTGACCCATTGATGTTGACCATCACTTGACGTATATTGATATCTATCAAAGACCTCAACAAATTTTTTATTCTTTAAAGCATATTGGGTAATTTTAGCCATATCATATGCTGTTGTATAATGATCATCATCATGAATTCCTGTTGTATTTACAAAATGAGAATCTTTTAATCCTAATTTTTTTACCAATTGATTCATTTTTTCAACGAACTTTTCTTGACTACCACACGTATTATTAGCTAGAGCACGACAAGCATCTGCACCTGAAGGTAACATTGCTCCCATCAACATATCTCTATAAGTGACAACTTCTCCGACAGTAAAGTCTGCAGAAGTAGCTCCTGTTTCCCAAACTGTATCGATATCACTTTGAGTAATCGTAGCTGTTTTATCTAGATCATCTAACATTTCAATAGCAACAATACATGTTAAAATTTTTGTAATACTTGCTGGATACATTTTATCATGGGCATTTTTATTGTATAAAACTTGTCCGGTATCTTTATCGATGACAATTCCATATTGTCCTACAATATTGACTTCTTCCCCTTCAGCGAAAACTGGTACGAATGATGTAAAAATCATCATCAATGATAAAGTTATTGTAAATAATTTTTTAATCATTGTTTTCCTCCCCCTATGTAAAAAAGATAACTTTGTTTCTGATATCAAAACCGAAATAAAAATAATCATAAATCCTAATCCAATTTGAAGTGTCATTATTTCTTGTCCAAATAATATGGAAAAGAAAACTCCAAAAACAGATTCTAAGCTTAATAATAACGCTGCTATATTTTCATTAACAAATTTTTGTCCCACATTTTGAAATAAATAACATAATGTAGTTGCAAAAAATGCCAGATATAAGATTTGAAGATAAATACTTGAATCAATATGGAAAACAACTGAAATATCTTCAAATAAAGAGGCTGCTATAAATGAAAAAATAGAAGCAAATGCAAATTGTAAGGCAGTAATAATAATTGGAGATGTCTTTTTCATTGCTTTTTCACACACAATAATATGAACAGCATATAAAAAACCACCAATCAAAGTATAAAGATCACCTAAATTCACCTTTAAGGAACTATCTAAAGAAACAAAACCAACTCCAATAAAACAAAGGATAGCCGCAAATATTTGTGCTTTATCGGGTTTCTTTTTAAAATAAAGCCAACTTAATAAAGGAACAATCGTACAATAAACGGCTGTTAAAAAAGCATTTTTACCAGGTGTTGTCAATTGCAAACCAAATGTTTGAATTGAAAAAGCACTAAATAAGGCTAGACCTGCTAAAAAACCACCTAATAGATCTTGTTTTTTGATTTTTTTTATTTTATTAAAAAATAAAATAGAAATGAAAATTGTACTTAACACAAAACGTATACATAATAGCGTAAATGGAGAAATAAAATCCACAGCATTTTTCATAACAATAAAAGAACTTCCCCAAATAAGAGCAGACATTAATAGCATACATTTACCTAATATTTCTTTTTTCATATACTCCCTCACCTACAATCTCGTAAATAATAACACAGTTCGCTTTATTTTTCATTACAAAATTGTTTTTTAAAAAGAAAAGGATGTATCTTTCGATACATCCTTTTATCTGCTATTCAGCTACACGATGAGCTACACTTGCACAACGTGAACATAATTCACCATTCATTTCATCTTCATCGAAATAGTTCCAACATCTTGGACATTGTACACCGTTGAATTTTTCAACTTTAATGTAGCTAGTTTCATATTCTTCTAAAGTTGTATCATCAACTAATTCAACTTTAGCCACAATAAATAATTGTTTTAAATCATCCTTTAAGTTAGCAATATCTTTATATTCATCTTTTAAAGATAATGTTACTTTTGTTTCCATGTTCGATTTAATTAATTTTTCATTTCTTAAACCTTCCATAGATTTTAAAACATCTTTTCTTACTTCCATAAATTTAGAGAAATAAGCTAAAACTTCTTCTTCATTTTCAATATCAAATAATTCATATTTTGGTTCTAAGAAGATAGATTCTGCTTTATTTTCATCACAATGGAAATGATCATGTAATTCTTCAGCAGTAAATACAAGTACTGTTGATAATAATTTCATCATTGTTTTAGCATGATGATATAAAACAGTTTGAACTTGTCTTCTACGTGGAGAATTTGCATCTTCAATGTATAAGATATCTTTTGTGAAATCCATATAGAATGAACTTAAAGTATTTGTAAAGTAATTTAAGATTTCTTGGTTAGCTGTTGCAAAGTCATAATTTGCATAAGCTTCACCATAAGCTTTCATTAATTCATTTAATTTAGCTAACATATATTGATCAACACCAGGTAAATCTTTGATTTCTACTAAATCACTTGCTTTGAAGTCATTTAAGTTACCTAAAACGAATCTCATGGTATTACGGATTTTACGATATCCTTCAGCCACTTGTTTCATGATTTCATTAGAAATACGAACATCTTGTTGATAAGCAACAGAAGTAGCCCATAATCTTACGATATCAGCACCATATTGGTTAACAAGTTTAATAGGATCTACTGTATTTCCTAATGACTTAGACATTTTATTTCCTTTACCATCTAATACGAAACCATGTGATAAGACAGTTTTATAAGGAGCTTTACCATGAGCAGCAACACCGATAATTAATGATGAGTTGAACCATCCACGATATTGGTCACTACCTTCAAAATAAAGATCTACTGGATAATTAAATCCTCTTTCTACCATCACACCTGTATGTGAACTTCCTGAGTCAAACCATACATCCATGATATCTTTTTCTTTTTTGAAGATACCATTTGGTGAATGTTCATTTGTATATCCTTCAGGTAATAAATCTTTTTCATCTCTTTCAAACCAAACATTTGAACCATGTTCTCTAAATAATTCAGAAATATGATCAAATACTTCTTGTTCAATAATTGGAGTCCCATCTTCACAATAGAAAATAGGAATTGGTACACCCCAAGTACGTTGACGTGAAATACACCAGTCTCCACGATCTCTAATCATGTTATAGATTCTGATGTGTCCCCATTCATTTAACCAGTTAACATTATCAATTTCACTTAATAATTTATCTCTGATTTTATCTAATGAACAGAACCATTGATCAGTTGCTCTAAAGATAATAGGTTTTTTAGTACGCCAATCATGTGGGTAACTGTGTGTGATGAATTCAAGTTTTAATAAAGCTCCAATTTCATCTAATTTCATAGTTACTGTTTTATTGGCGTCATCAACATATTGACCAGCTAACCATTCACCACAATCTTCCATCATACAACCATGTTCATCAACGTTACAATAAGCTGGTAAGTTATATTTTTGACCTACAAAGAAGTCGTCTGCCCCAAATCCAGGTGCAGTATGAACGCATCCAGTACCAGAGTCAGATGTTACATGATCTCCTAAGATAACTAATGATTCTCTATCATATAATGGATGTTGACATGTGATGTATTCTAATTCAGATCCTTTATAATGATTAACAACTTTGTAATCTGTGATTTCAAATTTAGCCATTAATTCATCAACTAAAGTATCTAAGACAATTAATTTTCCTTTTTCAGTTTCTACTAATGCATAGTTATAAGAAGCATTTAAGCAGATTGCTAAGTTAGCAGGAATTGTCCAAGGAGTAGTTGTCCAAATAACGAAATTAACATCGTTATCTAAGACTCCTTTACCATCTTTAACTTGGAATTTAACAAAAATTGTTGGTGATTTGATATCATGATATTCAACTTCAGCTTCAGCTAAAGCAGATTCACTTGATGGTGACCAGTAAACTGGTTTTAATCCTTTGAAAATTAATCCATCCATTGCCATTTTAGCAAAAACTTCAATTTGTCTTGCTTCAAATTCATGTTGTAATGTTAAATATGGATGTTTATAATCCGCAAATGTTCCCATACGGATCAATTGTTCCATTTGTTTATTTACTTGTTCATGTGCATAAGCATCACATTTTTCTCTAAACTTAGCTGTAGGCATTTCTTTACGATTAACACCTAATTTTTGAATAGCATTTTCAATCGGTAAACCATGAGTATCCCATCCAGGAATATATGGTGTATAGAAACCATTCATATTTTTATAACGGCAAATAACGTCTTTGATGACTTTGTTTAACATATGCCCCATGTGCATATTTCCATTAGCATACGGAGGACCATCATGGAAGACAAAGCTGTCTTTTCCTTCGTTTTGTTGGATAACTTTGTTATACATGTCGTTTTCTTGCCAACGTTCTACATACTTAGGTTCTTTTTTTGGTAAGTTTCCACGCATTTCAAAGTCAGTTTTTGGCATTAATAATGTGTCTTTGTAATTCATTTTTTCTTTCCTCTCTTTAAAAATAAAAAAACACATCATCCTAAGGACGATGTGATCGCGGTACCACCTTAATTCGTATTTTCATACGCTCTTGAAATCTTAACGCGATTAACGTCACCTTCTACTTAATTCAAAGGGCTACTCCAGAGTGATACATTATAATCTTTGTTACTGATTTACACCAACCATCAGCTCTCTTAAAACTCTAATTATAAACTGTCTCCTTCATCGTATTTATCTTCATTAATTAAATTATAAACTTCTGACTGGTCAATAGACTCAAGGATATCTTTTGACATTTTTTCGACCGAAGCTCTAAATTTAACAGCTTGCGCCTTAAAGTCGCTCATCTCACCAGACAACGAACGAACATACTCTAGCGATTCGCTCAGTATCATATTAGCATTCTTTTTCGCTTTGTCAATAAGTTCGCTTGCTTCTTTTAATGCAAGACGTGCAATTTCTTCATTTGTTTGTTCTTGGATGTTTACACGATGCTGTAATAATGATTTTTGATGTTCTAATTGTTGATAATCTTCTTGTAATTTTTTAATTTGATCATTCAACTGTTTTATTTCATTATCTTTTTCATTGATCAATTCATCAACTTGTGACTTATTATAACCAAATACTTGTTTTTTCAATAACATCATGTTCACTCCCTACTTATAAAAATACCCTTCAACCACATAATTATCAGAGCGTGTTTGTTTATTACAATCAACAAACATCACTCTACCATGTTTTTTGAATGATATTATGTCTTTATTATTACATAAATAATTTATTTGTTCAACCGGTTTATGATTAACTTTTACATGACCAGCACGAATAAATTCTGCTGCTTTTTGTCTTGAAATTTTATAAAAAGAAGAAATGATCTTATCTAATCGAAATGAAGATACAATAAATGATTTTACTAAATAATCATTTTTTACTTCTATTTCTTCATCCCATTCAACAAACTTTACTTTACTTCTTTTAATCATTGATAAATGATCTTTTAAATATTCATAAATATGTCGATCAACAGCTAAATAAAAATCTTTGTCTTTTTCAACAATATCTCCAAATAACTCTCTTTTAATTCCTAAAGACATTAAAGCACCTAAAATATCTCGATGTGTTAATTTTTCAAAATTTTTTGCATAAATAATCTTACAAACAACGATTTCAAAATCTTCCTTTTCTATTTCATAAAAATAAGGAGCAATAATTATTCTTTGACTTTCACTATGAATAAAACCACCATTTTCTAAAACTTGAACTTCATCTTGATGCCCAATAACACTTTTAACAATTGATTGATGATACGGATCTAAAAATTGCGTTAAAATAAGTCTTTGTTTATATTGTACTTGATCCAAATAATCAAGTACCTTTTTTACAAAGACTTCTTCCCCTTTAAAATGTTCAAACATAACTTAAAAAAGTATGGAAACCATACTTTTTAATCTTCTTGTTCATCTTCATCTAGATCAATTGTTCCTGCAACAGAAATATTACGAGGTGTACATAAGAAAATTTTGGGTCCTATTCTTTGAATGTCACCTTCAATAGCGTAAATAACACCACTTAAGAAATCAACAACACGTTTAGCTTGATCTTTTTGTAAACGATGTAAATTAACAACTGTTGCTTTTTTTGTTTTTAAATAATTTGCAATATCTTGAGTTTCTCCAAATGAACGTGGTTCAAATAAAACTAAATGACTATCTTTATTCATATTTAATGATTTCACAGCTTCGCTTGTTTTAGAAAGTTTTGCTTGTTCAAATAAGCTTTAGGTACAGTATCAACCTCTACAGCATCATAATCTTCAGCAATATCTTCTCCATCCCCATCTTCATCGAAAAACCATTTTTTTACTTTTTCACCGTAACCCATGAAGTCATCCTCCTTTTATTTCCTCAATATTATACCATACATTTATTGATTATCAAAGGTATCAACAAGGAAATCTAGCTAAACCTGTTCAATATTCACTAAAATCACATCGCCTTTTAAAGAAATCACACATTCAATCGGAATAACTAAGACAGGAGGCTCTTTAAAAAAACAAAAAAAATGAAAAAAATTCATTTTTTCGACAATTAAAGCAC
>OGUJ01002203.1_pt1 | contig 10091 bp, 3 predicted proteins | sample 1573661 | NCBI WGS metagenome assembly OGUJ01 (sample SAMEA2581933, study PRJEB24529) | metagenome | biome: Human gut stool | place: China | collected 2011
TGTATAGTGTTCTTCCTTAGCTAATGCCCGAAAATAGTACAAATGATTCAAATTCATAATCTATTCCCTTTCAATTCATAAAATTTATTTATGGATAGTATACCATATTCTTCATTGCATTTATATATCTACTTTGCTATAATTATTTTTAGAAAACTATTAAGCAAATTGGAGGATCATAATTATGGCAGCAAAGAATTTCCGTAAATTATTTGAACCGTACACAGTAAAATCTATGACATTAAGGAACAGAATTGTCATGACTCCCATTGGAACAAATTTTGCTGAGCATACCGGAGAAGTAAATGAGAGAATCATTGATTATTATAAACAGCGTGCAAAGGGCGGAACAGGTCTGATCACAATTGAAGCTGCGAGTGTTTATTCACCACAGGGAGCAAGCGGATCATACCAGCTTCGTATCGACCACGATAACTATATTCCTGGATTATACAGATTATGTGAAAGCATCCATGACTGCGGATCCAAAATCAGCATCTTATTAAACCATGCTGGTTCTGTAGCAAATGGTAAGATGACAAACATCCAGCCAGTATCTGCATCTGATATTCCATCCAGAGTTGGTGGTGATATTCCTCGTGCTTTAACAACAGATGAAATCTACACGATCGTTGATAAATTTGCTGAAGCAGCAAAACGTGCAGTTACAGCAGGATTTGATGCTGTTGAGATTCAGGCTGGACATGGTTATTTATTAAACCAGTTCTTATCTCCAACAACAAATGACCGTACTGATGAATTTGGTGGATCCAAAGAGAATCGTGCACGTTTCACTACATTAGTATTAAAAGCTGTTCGTGAGACAGTTGGTGAAAATATTCCTATCTTCTTAGGAATCAGTGCTGATGAACTTGCTGAAGGTGGTAACACATTAGATGATACATTAGAGATCGTTGAATATTTCAAAGATTACGTTGATGTATTTGATGTTTCTGCTGGACTTACATGTTCTATCCAGTACCAGTATGATGCAGATTACCTTCCAGATGGATGGAAATCTTATATGTCTAAATCAATCAAAGAAAAGACTGGAAAGCCTTGTCAGACAAGTGGTAATATCCGTGAACCAGAAGTTGCAAACCGTATTCTTGAAGATGGTGAAGCAGATCTGATCGCAATCGGACGTGGACTGATCGCTGATCCTGACTGGGTAAATAAAGTAGAATTTGGGGATGTTTGTGATATCCGTAAATGTATTTCCTGTAATATCGGATGTGCCGGAAACCGTATCGGAATCAACCGTCCGATCCGCTGTACTGTAAATCCGAATGTACCGGACGGAGAAGGATATAAGAAATTAAAAGTTAATAAACCTTGTAACGTAGTTGTTATCGGTGGTGGAACTGCCGGAATGGAAGCTGCCTGCACAGCCGCTGAAGTCGGATGTACAACCTTCCTTCTCGAGAAGAAACCATACCTTGGCGGTCTTGCAGCAGAGATCTCAAAGATTCCGGACAAGAAACGTCTTGCTGACTTCCCGAATTATATGATCCACCGCACAAATAACCTGAAAAATCTCTTTGCATTTACAAATACAGATGCAAATGTTGACTTTATCAAGAACCTGAAGCCAAATATCATTGTCAACGCAACCGGTTCTTCACCGCTGCTCCCACCAATCCCGGGACTGCATGAGAACATTGACAAAGAAGGCGGAAAAGTTGCTTCTATCCTGACCATGATCAATCATGTCAACGACTATCCGACTGACCTGACAGGAAAGAAAGTGGTTGTTATCGGTGGTGGAGCTGTCGGTCTTGATGTTGTTGAATTTTTCGCTCCACGCGGAGCAGATGTCAGCATCGTAGAGATGATGCCGATCATCGGAAATGGAATTGATCCGGTATCCAAAGTTGATATGGGTACATTAATGAAGAAATACGGCGTACATCAGATGCCGAATACAGCACTGAAAGAAGTCCGTCCGGACAACTTCCTTGTAGAAGCCGACGGAGAACTGAAAGAACTTCCATTTGATTATGGATTTGTCTGCCTGGGTATGAAAGCCGAGAATCCGGTTCTCCAGCAGGTAAAAAATGCCTTTGAAGATGATCAGAATATCGAGATCGTCAATATCGGAGACAGCGTAAGAGCAAGACGAATCATCGAAGGTACAGAAGAAGGACGTAACATCCTGAATACTCTTGAGAAGAGAGGATATCTGTAAGATCAGAATGAATATCAGAAGTTAAGTTATCCTTTGAGCCTCTCCATACAGAAGACCTGCCAGTTGGCAGGTCTTCTTGCATATCTGGGTATAAAAAGAGGAGGCAGGAGAACAATCAATCGTTCTCCCACCTTCTCTTTTTCGTTCATTTTTCTATGATCTGTCTACGGCTTTTTCCTGCCGACAACCTTCTCTTACTGATCTTTTATTTTGCCTCGAGTACCTGATACTCTCCGTTCTGTACTACAACAACGGTTGGATCTTTTGTAGGCTCTCCGTCCTCGCTCCAGGTGATACTCTTTCCTGTAAGACCATCATAAGTGATCTCTGTCATGCCTTTTTTCAGTGCATCACAAATATCAGAAGCACTCATATCCGGTGTAATATTCTCTTTCTCTGCTGCTGCCTTGATTGCATAAACACAGTCATAAGCATCTGCTGCAAACTGGATTGGTGTATCACCAAATGCGTCCTTGAAATCAGCCACGAACTTCTGAGTTGCATCATCTGTAGCATTGGCTGTAAATGGTGTCAGGAACATCAGGTTCTCTGCCAGTGAAGCATCAAATCCTTCAAGATCCAGAATACCGTCCATTCCGTCACATCCGAACCACTTCGGTGAAAAACCTGCTTTATTTGCCTGTGCAAGGATCAGGGATGCCTCCTGATAATAGATCGGAAGGAATACCAGCTCTGCTCCGGCATCTTTTGCCTTCTGAATCTGTACTGAGAAATCAGTCTTATTATCTGCTGTAAATGCCTTTGCTGCTACTACTTCAAGGCCTTTTTTCTCTGCCTCTGTAACAAAGTTCTGATAGATTCCTGAAGAATAAGTATCGGAACTGTTGTAGATAACTGCTACCTTTTTAGCCAGGTTATTATCAGCAATATAGTCGGCTGATGCACTACCCTGGTTCGGGTCTGAGAAGCACATACGGAATGCATTATCATACTGGATACTCTCTACTGCTGTAGCAGACGGTGTCAACTGGAACAGATTATCGTTATGTGACTCTTCAACTACTGCTGTACAAGGTGTAGATGTTGTCGTACCGATCAGCATCTGCATACCCCAGTCTTTCAGAGTATTGTAAGCATTGACAGATTTTTCAGCATCGGACTGGTCATCCTCAAACTTATACTCAATCTGCTTTCCATTAATTCCTCCTGCTGCATTAATCTCGTCTACTGCAAGCTGGATTCCGTTCTTTACCGCTGTTCCGTAAATTGCATTATCTCCTGTTGTAGGTCCGATTCCACCAATCTTAAATGTATCAGTATCTGCTGATGAACCTTTGTCATTACTACTTCCGCAGGCTGCCAGTGAAACAACCATTGCTGATGCAAGTACAATACTTGCTGCTTTTTTCAGCATTTTCATAAATAATCCCTCCTAAAAATAAATTTTCTCCATGGATATATTAGCTCTTATTCTCTGTATTTGTCAAGTAAAAAATGGATCGCACTCTATTTTTTTCTTACAATAGTTATTTCCATTGACTTTATTGAACCACATAAGCTTAAAGTTCCCCGGCAGCACCCCCAAGCCGTCAAAAAAACAGCAGCGGGATTTTTCCCGCCACTGCCTTTTCTGTGCATTTCTTAAATTTTCTGCTGCTTTATCTGTTTTTCTCTTTTTTCTTCAGATAAATTCCTGCACAACCCATTGCAAGACTCAGAAGCATCAATTCCGCATACACACCGGAACTGCTGTCTCCGGTCTTCACTGCTGTATTTTTCTGTCCTGCATCTCCCTTACCGGAAGTCTGAGCATCATTTCCGGTTGTTCCATTGGACGGAACATCTGCAGCCGGCTGATCTGATCCCGGATCAGTTTTTCCCGGATCATTCTTGCCTGGATCATTTTTATCCGGATCGTTCTTGCCCGGATCATTTTTACCAGGATCGTCTTTGCCCGAATCGTCTTTGCCTGAATTGTCTTTTACTTTCAATCCCTCTTTTGCCGCCTGCAATGCTGCAAGTGCCTGATCTACTGCTGCCTGATCTGCACTCTCATCTGCCAGCACTGCCTCTGCTGTCTGTAACGCTGCCTGCAATGCCGCAACGGACTCTTCTGTATATCCTGACAGATCTTTTTCTTCCAGTGCTTCCAGTACTGTTCTGAGTGTTTCTTTATTGACTACCACTTCTTCGCCTGTTCCAACTTTTACAGTCACTTCCGCCGGAAGTTCTGCTGCCTCTGCAATCGTTCCCTGCGTTACAAGTGTTCCCTGAAGTGTATAGGTTGCATCCTTTTCACCGGAATATGCTGAAAGATCCCACTGAACCGGAAGGACTACATCAACTGGTTCGGTTACTCCGTCTACTGTTACTTTTACAGTGACCGTTGCCGGAAGCTGATCACGGATCTCCTCTGCTGTCGTTCCTTTCGCTACTTCAATCTGATTCAGTGCCGGAACTCCTGTCACTGCTGCTGTCTCATTGATCTTTCTTCCTTCTACTGTGATCTCATTGATTCCGATGCCGTCACCATAAGCTTCACTGTTCAGTTCTGTAAAATAAAATCTTACATATCTGCCGGCTACCGGCTGCTCAAATTCAACCACATCCGTCTGTCCGGTCAGTCCTGCTTCTTTAGAAAGAGCTTTTACGGTTGTCCAGTTTTCATTATCATCTGATACCTGGATCTCATACTGCGTTGGATAAACTTTATTAAAGTATTTTGCAGTGATCTTATCGATCAGGTTTGCTGAATCCTCTCCCAGGTCGATCACTACCCATGCTTTCGTATCGGTAGCGTTACTTCCTTTGATCAGATTGCTGTCCCACTTCGTACTGTCATCCCCGTCTACACAGTTCTCTTTTCTTCCGTTAGTCGTTCCCGAAACCGTTACCGGCTTATTAAGGGAAAGATTTTCTTTTTCTGTCGTAATCTTTAATAATAATGCATCTTTCTTTGCGAGCAGAGCCTCTTTTGCCTCATCAATCGCAGCCTGATCTGCATCTTCTGACTCATTGACGGCTACTGCACTCTCATAAGCTGCTACAAATTCTGCTGCCGTAGTCTTTGTATAAAGTGTCCGGTCAATTTCTTCTGCTGCCGCGATTGCTGCCGCAAGCTCTGTCTTATCCGGTGCTGCCTGTCCGCTTCCTACTGTCACGGCAACCTGTACCTTTACATCCGCAGTGTTCTGAACTGTTCCATTTAATGAAATGATTCCTTCCAGTGTATAGACACCATCTGCCGCTGCATTATAATTCTCTGTATTCCATACAACCGGCATCTGCACTGTCTTTGCAGTTTCAGAGCCGTTACGCTTCAACTGTACACTGACAAGTTTCGGAAGATTCAGATCTGCTGCTTCTGTTCCTTTGTCTACCGTAATTCCCTCTACAGCTTCTGCTGCCTCAACCTGATACTTTGCTTCGCTCTGAATACCATAAATCTCAAACTCTTTCAGACCGATCGCATTTCCTGCTGCCTGGCTGTTGATTTCAGTAAAGAGAAGTCTGACATATCTGACAGACAATGGTGTCTCTGTCTCATAAGTATCTGTCTGGTTTGTAAGTCCTGCATTCTTTGACAGAGATTTTACTGTGATCCAGTTTTCATGATCGTTAGAAACCTGGATCTGAGAAGCTGTCGGATAAACTTTATTAAAATATTTCATGGTCATGCTGTTGATGATGCTGGTCTTTGTCTCACCCAGATCTACATAAACCCATGCAGTTGCCCCTGCAGGAGCATTAGATCCTTTCAGCACATTACTGTCCCATTTGGTACTCTCATTTCCGTCTACACAGGCTGATGGTACTACACTTGCAGTTTCTGTACCTGAAACGGTCACTGTCTTATTCAGTGCAATATTGGACTCCGTCTCTTCTTCGTCTCCATCTAAAATGATATGCGGTACATATTCACCGATGTCATCGGTATCCTTTCCTGCTTTGTCTGTAAAGATCTCATAGATAGATGGCTGCCTGCCTGCTGTCCACTCCAGACGGATTGCAAAGATATTCTCATCTTCTGAAACATCGAATTTCTTAGCACTCTTATCAAATGTTCCTACTTTCTCATAACCATCTTTTGTCAGTACTTTCACTGTTGCATCAGATATATTTGCCGCATCCTGAAGGATTGAGAAAGAACGAAGCTTTGTATTCTCTGTCAGTCTGTATTCCAGATAATCACCATCCACAGTTGCCGCTGATGCTGTAAATACACTGGAAATATCTCCGTCCACGCATTTTTCTGCATTTCCGCTGATACTGCTGACTACTTCACTTGCCTCTCCCGCATCCTGGCTGACTTCTTTATTGATCTCTACTTCATGGATCTTCAGATAATATCCGCTGTTGCCGGTCAGACGGATCCGGATATATTTTGCATCTGCTCCCTGTGCATTTCCCTTAAGGAAACGATACGGTACAACAAATTCTGAATTATCGTTCGCTACTGAACCGATCTGCGTCCAGTTCGTCTTATCTTTTGAATATTCAAGTACTGCATTATAAAATCTCGGATTTCCATCTCCTGTCACCACATTGACATCATACAAAGCAACTGTCGCACCGAGATCAATGATAAGATAATCTCCGTTCTGTTGTGCTTCATTCGTCCATGCATAAGTGGAACGATCTCCGTCAAAAAGATTATCCCATTTTCCCTCTTTCAGTGCATTCGTAAAACTATGCTCCAGAACACTCGGATTCATCTTCAGATTTTCTGCTGTCACTCCCAGTTTTTCAAGATCACAGGTCACTGCACTGTCTGTATTGTTCACAATTCTTATGTATCTGAGAACTGCAGGTGCTGTAAAATCAGCCTGTCCGCTCCACTGTACCCCATTTGTGGAATACTGGACAGCTAACTGATCCAGCCCGGTTCCTTCTGCAGTAATCGCAGAGGCAGAGGTCAGAGCTGTCATTTTAATTCCAACATACTCTCCTGCATTCAGGGTAAGATCTGTAAGATTTCTTACACTGTACTCTTTTCCCTGCACAGTCAGTGCTGTCTGCTTCAGGGAATCCACATTTGTATAAATCCGCTCTCCCTGTACTTCTTTTTTATTGACTGTAAACTCTCTGACATGTGTCCAGTAGTCCGCCTTGGAAGATGTTCCTGTCGCTGCAAGACGAAGTCTGACATATCTTGCAGTAATATCCAGATCACTCCGCTCAATTTTTAAAGTATCATTATACTGTTCACCAATCTGCGTCCAGTCTTCTCCGTTCTCGGAATATTCCAAAATGGCTTTATGGAAATAATCATGGTCTGTATCATTGGATCCCTGAAGGATAGAAATATCCGTCACATTCAGTACACGTCCCATATCTACACCATAATAATCATTTGTCTTCTGAACGGTATTCCATAATCCTGCCGTAGTCTCATCCCCATCAAAAATCTTCGCTGACTGGGCATCATCTGTTCTCTTTGTTCCACCAAGTACTGCATAGAACTTTGGTGTAAAGTCTGTATTGGATGAATCCATTAACGGGGTCAGATTATTTTTTACATAAGCCGTAACTTCTGATAAAAATGGCTGAAGACGCTTGCTTCCCGCCTCTGCCTTTGTTGTTCCGTCACCTGTATTATAAGTGTTCCACATATTCAATGCTTTTGCTGCTGTACCGAAATTCGTCCATGCCTCTTCTGCATCATTTTCCTGAAGTGCCTGTGCGGACTTCAGAATCGCCTTAATTCCTGTAGCAACATCATTCAGAGAACTGAGCCATGGATTCAGTTCCTGAACCAGCTTTGTATTTGTACAGTTTTCTTTAAAATCTGCTACTGCTGCAACAATCTTATCCATTTCTGAAATAAGACTTTCAACTTCAGAATCATTTTTCAGTGCAGCACCGCTGTTGATCTTATTCAGAACACTTGCCAGTGTATCCTTCAGATATTCTGACTCCGGGAATCCATTGCCAATACGGCTGGAATGCGGGCAGTTGGATACATTGCTTGCAATTTTAAAATAGGAATCCTCTACTTCCGGCTCAAGATAACGGAAAGCATCTTCCCAAACAGTCTGAGCATTTTCAGAATAGTTTTTGTTATTCCAGAATAACGCTGCCAACTGGAATAAGCCGACTTTATTACTCTCAGCGAATCGGGATGGATTGGATACCGCACCTGCCATTCCCGTTACACCATCTCTTGCATAATAAGTAATATCGCCAAGATAGATTCCTGACTTGGCATGTTCGTTGACCGGATAATTGATCCAGAAACATGCTTCATGCCCTGACTTTTCTTTCACGTAGTCAATCGTACTCTGCGTAATCGGCGAGTTTACATCTGCTCCTGTCCAGTAAATACTGATAGAAGGATCCAGCCCCTTTAATGTCTCCAACTCTGATGCATTGGATGACCATTTTGACCACACCTCATTATACCCCTGTGGACAGTACGTCAGTGGTTTACATCCTTTTGGCTCAATAAACTCTTTTGTAAGTTTGTTCAGAAGTGCAACTACATCCGCATGAGAACCCTTTCCAAAATCATCATTCAGAATATCAAACTTACGGACTCCCGCATCATACAACTGCTGGAATTTTGCTGTAAGCTGATTATAACGGGTATTGTACGCCTCTTCATTCGATGTATCTAATCCATTAAAGAATCCGGAAAGATGTACAGACCATGCATAATAACACTTCGTCTCCTTTCCTACTTCTACCAGTTCCTTGATCTGATCAATGTCAGACTGTGGATACAGTTCATTCCATTTTGATGTATGATATACATCTGTCTTTGATGCGTAAACATAATTGTTCATCTTCACATCTCTTGCAAAACGCATCAGACTCGCACGGGATGCATAATCCCATCCGCCATAAAATCCTTCGATAAATCCACGGAATGCGACACCAGCATAGTCCTCAATCTGAACATCCAGAATTTTTCCTTCCTTATTATTAAAAGAAGAAAGCATCATCTGTAATGTTGCAATTCCATAAAAAGTGCAGTCTGTATCTTTTCCTACGATTGCAATGACTTCATTTCCGTCACTGTCTGTATCTGCACTTAAAAGATACGGATCATTTTTTTCAAATAAATCTGCTGTCCCTCTTGTGATATGATCCGCAACATACGTATCTGCTACCCCGCCTGATTCTTTTACTCCGAGAAGAATATTTGTCTTACCGGAAACTATATCTTCTGATAGATTCATAGTCCGGTCATTCTTCTCAAGTACTTCCTTCAGGAAGTTGACAGTGTACTTGTCAATCCCTTCTTCTGCAACAACATTCACATCCTCTGACATGATAAAGCTACTATTTCCATATGTCACAGATTGCGGAATTGGGTAAATTTTGTACTGATCTGCTTCTTTTGCGAAAGCTCCTGCTGACTTTGCTGCAAAAACTCCACTTCCCATTGAAAGGATCAATGTGAAGATCAGCAGACTGCTCAGCAGTTTCCTGTACTTTCTCACCTTTTTCATCTTTTTTCCCCTTTACTAAAAATATTTGTAGCTCATTATATTATAGCAAATAAAAGGCTTGTTTCACTTGTTAAATCTGTATCAGACAAATGGTATTTTTATATGATTCGGAACTATATTAAATTCGATCACTGATATAAAACTGCTGTTCTTACTCCCCGGCAAATTGCATCTCGTGCAGGCACTGATGCCGTTTGTCAGGTTTGTGCAACAAAAAAACAGTGCTTTCGCACTGCTCCTCATTCCTATCCATATTTTATATACTTTCAAAACTACATACAGTTAAAACCAACACCATCATCCATTTACCTATCACTGCTTTGGTTATGCCCTCGACCTATTAGTAACAGTCAGCTCCATGTGTTACCACACTTCCACCTCTGCCCTATCTACCTCGTCGTCTTCAAGGGGTCTTACTAACTTGACGTTATGAGATATCTCATCTTGAGGGGGGCTTCACGCTTAGATGCCTTCAGCGTTTATCCCTT
>OGUJ01002208.1_pt1 | contig 10062 bp, 5 predicted proteins | sample 1573661 | NCBI WGS metagenome assembly OGUJ01 (sample SAMEA2581933, study PRJEB24529) | metagenome | biome: Human gut stool | place: China | collected 2011
AGATATAAAACGTTATGGTCATGTTCACAGGTTACTTAGCCACCTTGAATACAGCGGCACTAATGCCTGAAGCTTTGATAGCATCGGTCTTCTTGCCTGATTTATATACAACCTTGCCTGTAGAAAGAACAGAAACAGACTTACCACCTACAGAGCTGATGTTGAGAGAGGCTGCCTTGGCACCAGGATTCACGATAACAACATATTTCTCATCACCCAAAGTGCGCTCATATACCATCGGATATTCCTGACCCTTCTGGTTCAGGAGCTTCCAATCTCCCTCATTGTCAAGAGCCTTGGCTGAATGACGCAAAGCGGTCAGCTTACGGGTATATGACAACAGAGAATTCTGATCTCCCTGCTGAGCTTCAACGGTCAACTTTCCGTTTTCCGTATCTACAGGGAAGTAGAGTTTATCAGGCGCACTCGTTGAGAAGCCGGCATTCTTGCCCTTGGTCCACTGCATCGGAGTGCGGGTACCAGAGCGCTCATTGCTACCCTCCTTGTTAGGGAGATTCATCTGATACTTCATACCAATCTCATCACCATAATAGATAAACGGTGCTCCGGGCATTGATAAAAGGAACGCAAATGCAACTTTAAGTTCATCGCCTTTTACTTCCTGTGAAAGTCGTCCCATGTCATGATTTCCCGATGGAATACACATAAGTCCTTTCTTTTCTGATTTCTCATAATTTTCAAGATACTTTTCTACAAAGGCTGATACATCACCTTTTCCTCTTGATGAGAAGAACGGTTCTTCACATCGGAACAAATCATTGTAATGAGATGGTCCAAAATGAAGAAGGAAATCCATATGAAAACCGCCCTGAAGTGATTTGTCAGGTTCTCCCCATTCTGAAACCATAGCGGCATTTGGAAATTCTTTATCGAGAAATTCTCTTACATTCTGCCAGAGTTTTATTGTTCCTTTTCCGTCCTCATCATTTTTTACAAGTGAACCTGCCATGTCTACTCTGAAACCATCTGCACCCATCTGAAGCCAGAAACGCATAACATCTTTCATTGCTTCAAGCGTAGCTTTTGGTCCCTCATCGTCCATTGACTGCTGCCACGGACGCTCAGGCTTATAATATCCGTAATTAAGTGCCGGCTGGTGTGAGAAAAAGTTGACTGCACATGAACCGTCTCTGTCTGAAATTCCTCTGATGCAGCCCATCCCCTGTGGTTCTTCCCAAATACTGTCAGTCCATACATATCTGTCCGTAAACTCATTTTTTTCAGCTTTCATGGACTGCTTAAACCACTCATGCTGCACGGAAGTATGTCCCGGAACAAGGTCAAGGAGTATGTGCATATCTCTCTTGTGAGCTTCTTTAAAAAGATTTGCAAGGTCCTCATTTGTGCCGTATCTTGATGCGACCATATAATAGTCCTCAACATCGTAACCCGCATCACCAAAAGGTGATTTGAAACATGGATTTATCCATATGGCATTACAGCCTAAATCCTTTATGTAGTCAAGTTTCTCCGTAATACCATTTATGTCACCTATACCGTCAGCATTTGTGTCATTGAATGACTGCGGATAGATTTCATAAAAAACTGCGTTGTCAAGCCACTTTGGTTCGTTTGTATTATTCATTTTAGTCCTCCTGATTTATCTTACTATTTGTTGTATTTTACTTCTTTTATACTACTACTTCAAGTATCTTCTTACCATTATAATCCAACTCATTTACCCCGGTCTTTTTGTTCTTATTAAAATTAAAACTAAGCAGATAACCTTTATTCTGTTTATAATACTCAAGATAATCAAACAACTGCTTTTTCCCCCGTGAGTTATATTCATCTCCATGCCAGATTTTTAACTCAATAATAAATCTTCTGCCTTTATAATCTACTATTATATCAGTACGGCGGTTATTTCTCGTCCGTGCTTCAATATAATAGCATCTGGTATTTAGAATTGTACCATAAATCAATACATCTTTTTGCACATGATGAACAATAATGTGTTCATTGTAACACAATTTAGAAAAAGTGTGTAAGCTGCTCTAAATAATACTTACACACTTTTTGACTATTTTTATAGCATTGAGCACTATTTCATTTTAAGTCTAAATCCTTACAGTCAAGCGGATATTCGTGGTACGCTCTGCTAATCGCTCAAATAAGCATTTCAAGCCTGCCCTTCATTCAAAACACCATGCTCTTTTAAAAGTTTCTCTATATCTGTTCCCTTAATTTTCTTTAAGACCGCATTTTTCACCATATTTAACGGCTTTGGAAGTTCCATGTCAAGCGGTGACTTTCCATCCATAAGTCTTACCGAACTCTCAACCAGTTCTCTTATATCATATGTGCTGCCCCAGACTTCCGGTACTGCCCTGTCTACTCCACACAATCCGTAAACCGCTTCCATAGCTGTTCTTACTGAATATTCCGTTGTGAATATCGTATCTCTCGGTGTCTCGGCAAACTGTCCTAAAAATGCGGCATTTACACTTCCGTCAGGGATAACATCCGGTCTGTCACCTTTCCTTCTCGGCATAAAGAATGCAGTTATATAAGGAAGCATTGTCGGTATGCAGTTTGTACACTCTTTTGCAAGCTCATCAATCTCATTTCCAGGGACTCCAAGATGGTAAAGCCACTCTGCCGCAATCTCCCAGCCACAGCAGTCTTTCATCGGTTTTCGTATATAATCACCGACAGCCTCAGTAAACAGACCGTAAACCCATATACATACTTCATCCTTTTTCTGTTTTTTGAACTGTCCCTGCCTGTTTATCGTCCAGCTAAGCAGCCATGAAGAATCCTTGCAGCTCACAATTCCGCCAGTGACAACTTTCCCTGAGCGTGAATCTCTCTTGCATATCTTCTCTATATATGAAATTATCTTTTCATCCGATGTTGTAATGGTTGCCGATTCCCATTTTGACTTTTCAACATCCGAACAGAACTTTTCAGGATTTCCAAATGCCATGTCCTGCCTTGCGATATTTTTCCAAAGACTCCAGCAGCCGCTTTTTCTTATCTTTGCACTACCTGTCGGTGCGTGTTCATGGTCGCCGTATATTGTACTTTCCGTGCAGCTTCCGTTTGTGATAAAAACAAGGTCATTATCTGTAAGTTTTATTTCTTCATTTTTGCCCGCCACTACACACTCAATAGTTTTCGCTGTCTTTTTCTTTCCGTCAATGTCAAATATAACATTTGTTACCTCGGTGTTAAATTTAAATGAAACACCTGCATTTTCAAGATATTTAAGCATAGGCATTATAAGTGATTCATACTGGTTGTATCTTGTAAATTTTAATGCTGAAAAATCGGGAAGGCCTGCTATGTGATGGATAAATCTCTTAAAATAGAGTTTCATTTCCAATGCACTGTGCCAGTTTTGAAAAGCGAACATTGTTCTCCAATAAAGCCAGAAGTTTGAGTCAAACACTTCATCATCAAAAAAATCTTCTATCTTTTTATCATACAGTTGTTCATCGGAAGTAAAGAACAATCTCATAATCTCCATACATCCCTTGCGGCTAAGTCCAAACTTTCCACCAAGTTCTGCATCTTTCCCCCTGTCTGTTGTGACCCTGCAAAGCGAATAATTTGGGTCTTCTTTATTCAGATAATAAAATTCGTCCAAAACCGACTCGTCTTTATTTTCCAAAGATGGAATACTCCTGAACAAATCCCACAGACATTCAAAATGATCCTCCATTTCACGACCGCCACGCATTATATATCCTCTCGAAGCATCGTTTATACCGTCACACGCTCCGCCGGCAATATCAAGTGCCTCAAGGATATGAATATTTTCTCCCGGCATCTTTGCATCCCTCACAAGAAAGCAGGCTGCAGCAAGTGCACCAAGACCACTTCCCACAATGTATGCCGATTTTTCCTCGATACCGACCGGCTTTTTAGGTCTTGCAAATGCTTCGTAGTTGCCGCTTGCATAGTAAATGCCTTTGCTGTTCTTATCGTATTTTCCACGCTCCGTGTTCTGATAGTCAGATTTTTCATAATTATCTGTAGCATTGCCTCTGTTTTTGCTTTTAATCTTTCCATCACTATCATCAACATACTGACACCATTTTTCAATAACTTTATCTGTCATTGACTTTTTGTCAGCATCTTTTCCATTTGAATTTTTACATCCGCACGAACCACTGTCCGAGTCATTGTCTTTTGCAAACTTACCCTTATACAAAGCCGCTGCTCCCGCTCCTACAGCGATAACAGAAGCTATTTTTATAATTTTCTTATTCATGATAATCTCCAATCTACTGCACATATTTTGTGTTACTGTAAAATCCAGTCATTACATTATTCATAAATAAGTATTTCCAAAAAAACAAAAAATATGCCCAAAATCCCCCATCAGTACATCTTCTGATTTAAGAAATTTCAAGCATATTTTTTATGCCTTACGGCAATCTATTTTGTTCCCATTTTTTACAAGTCAAGTTGATATTCGTAATACTATCTGCTACTTTCCTGATAGTGTTAAATTACAGTTTCCAAATATCCTCATTGTACTGTGCAATAGTTCTGTCTGATGAGAAAAATCCTGCCTGGCTTATATTAACAAGCATCTTCTTTGCCCAAGCCTCTCTGTCGTTAAAGTCAGCATATGCTTTTTCCTTTGTCTCTACATAACTGTCAAAGTCAAGGAATGTCATAAACCAGTCTTTGTTTAAAAGTTCATTTTTAAGACGGTTAAGCTGTGTTTCATCACCAATTTTAAGCATTGCATCACCTGTAATAAAATCAACCGCCTCTTTGAGTGCAGGATTTTTTTCATAGTAATCTCTTGATACATAGTCAGAGTTTGCGTAATGTGCTATTACCTCGTCACTCTCTGCTCCGAAGATGTAAATATTGTCATCACCTACAAACTGGTGGATTTCTACATTTGCACCATCCTCAGTACCAAGTGTGATTGCTCCGTTAAGCATGAATTTCATGTTTCCTGTTCCGCTTGCTTCTTTTGATGCAAGTGAAATCTGCTCTGATATATCACACGCCGGAATAAGTCTTTCTGCCATTGTTACATTGTAGTTTTCTACCATTACAACATTGAGATATTTATTTACCTCAGGATCATTATTGATAATCTCCTGCAAACATAAGATAAGGTGAATTATATCTTTTGCTATAATGTATGCCGGAGCTGCTTTTGCACCAAATATTACTGTGATTGGTGTCTCAGGTATGTTACCTTTCTTAATCTCAAGATATTTATGAATCACAAATAATGCATTTAACTGCTGGCGTTTGTATTCATGCAGACGCTTAACCTGAATATCAAATATTGAATTAGGATTAAGTGTGATATTCTGAGTTCTCTTTATATAATCAACAAAATCTGCTTTGTTATCAGTTTTTATCTTAAGAAGTGTGTCGAGTGCATCCTTATCAGAAAGATATTTTTCAAGTTTCTTAAGTTCCTCTGCATCCTTTTTGTAACCGTCACCAATCCATTCTGTGAGCTGGTCTGTAAGTTCAGGATTGCAATGAAGAAGCCATCTTCTGAATGTGATACCGTTTGTTTTATTGTTAAACTTCTCAGGATAAATCTTATAGAAGTTGTTAAGTTCTGATTTTTCAAGGATTTCGGTGTGAAGTGCAGCTACACCGTTTACACTGAAGCCGTAATGAATGTCGATATGAGCCATATGTACTGTATCATTTTTGTCAATGATAACCACGCTCTCATCATCAAAGCGGCGGCGTACTTTATCGTCAAGCACCTCTATAATAGGCACAAGCTGTGGTACAACTTCCTTAAGGAATGAAATAGGCCATTTTTCAAGTGCTTCTGCAAGAATTGTGTGGTTTGTATATGCACAAGTCTTTGAAACAATCTCGATTGCCTCATCAATATCAATTCCCTCTTCCATAAGCAGACGGATAAGCTCAGGTATAACCATTGTAGGATGTGTATCATTTATCTGGATTACTGCGTAATTATATAAATCGTGGAGATTACTTCCCTTTTTCTTACACTCGTCTATTATAAGTTTTGCACCATTGCTTACCATGAAATACTGCTGGTAAATTCTGAGTTTTCTTCCGTCATCATCACTGTCATCAGGATAAAGGAATAATGTAAGATTTTTCGCAATATCTTTCTTATCAAAATCAATTCCATCTCCTACAATACTATCATCTACAGTATCAAGGTCAAACAATTCAAGTTTATTTGTTCTGTTGTCATATCCTGTTACATCTATCTCATACATTCTCGACTGAACAGTAAAATCTTTAAATTTTACAGGATAGCTCACATCTGTTTTTCTAAGGAATGTATTCTCCTCAATCCATGGATTTGCAGTCTCTTTCTGCTTATTATTCTCAAATACCTGCTTGAATAATCCAAGATGGTAGTTAAGACCAATACCAGAACCGTTAAGTCCAAGACTTGCTATCGAATCAAGGAAGCACGCTGCAAGACGGCCAAGACCACCATTACCAAGTGAAGGCTCTGCCTCAATCTCCTCAATCTCTGCAAGACTTATGCCGTTGTCAGCAAGGACTTTCTTTACATCAGCATAAATTCCGAGATTTATAAGATTGTTAGAAAGAAGTTTTCCTATTAAAAATTCTGCCGAAATATAATAAACTTTCTTTCCTGTGTCCTCCTGCACTTTTTCCTCTGACATATCTTTCGTGATATTTAAAGGTGCAACATAAATTTCCTGTTTGCTGCTGTCAGCAATACTTTTTCCAAGCTTCTGCTCTAAAGTGTTTTTGATATCCATAATAATCCTCCATTTTACACGCATTGTTGTTTACTTTGTAACATAAAATTCTCTATCTCTTATCCATATCCTTATTCACAATAAAATGTGAATTTTTAATTCCTGTCACCTGACACATTTTTATGTGCGGCAACTCTCTTAACTTTGTGACTATAATATATCATTTTAGTAAGTGTACTTCTTGTCTTTTCCTAGCACGATATGATACAATACTATCATTTAGAGATATTTTTTTAACGGACGCGAAACTGTTATGTGCTGTGATGCTTGTGTATCTGTAGCAAATAATACCGTCGGCACGCTTTCGCTATGTTGTCACCGTGTAACAGTTCAGCCATAAAAAGATAATTGGCAATACAATGAGCTTGTTCATTGTATTGTTAAGTACCTTTTTATGGTAGAATAGCCTTTCATTTCTGAAATGAGTAAACATAAGCTGCAAAGCTGATTGCAAATATCCGCTTTAAATGAAAAGCTGAACGGTTACTGTAATGATATCTCCTCAAAACACAACAAACAGACAGCCTAATACAGACTGTCTGTTTATCACAAATTTATCTCTTGTAAATATTTCTTCATCAGTGACAATTACTGGCGAAGTTCTACATCCATCTCAGCAAGTGCCTTTATTATCTTATCCATTGCAGCATTTACCTCATCATCTTTGAGTGTGTGGTCTTTTGCCCTGAATACTATCTTATATGCAAGTGACTTAAATCCCTTGACAAGCTGTGAACCCTCATACACATCGAAAAGTTCATATGACTCAACAAGTTTTCCGCCCTTTTTGCTGATTACTTTTTCTATATCTCCTGCGAGAACTTCTTTCTTCATGCTAAGACTTATATCTCGTGTCATTGCAGGGAATTTTGGAACACCCTCGTATTTTACTTCAAAGTCAGCCATATCCATGATAGCTTTCATATCGACTACGGCGATATATGTTCTCTCACCGATTGCAAAGTTTTTCTGTACTACCGGATGAACTTCACCTAAATAAGCTATCTGAACACCGTCATACATAACTTTTGCCTGGCGTCCCGGATGAAGAAATGCTTTTCCTGCCTCTGGGTCATACTCTGCCTTTTTCTTAAGACCGAGTTTTGACATAAGTGTCTCGATAATACCTTTCATTGTGAAGAAATCTCCGTCACCGTACATTCCGAGTGTAAGCTGCATACGCTCATCAGGAAGCTCGGTAAGAGGAAGCTGTTTTGGAAGGTAAACATTTGCAAGTTCATAAAGTCTTACATTCTTGTTTCTTCTATTATAGTTTGTTGAAAGTGATGTGAGCATACCTCCGAGTGCAGATGTTCTCATAACGCTGTAATCCTCACCTAAGGGATTTGTTATCTTTATGCTCTTTCTAAGAACATCATCCTCTGGAAGATTTAATTTGTCATATACCTTAGGACTCTCAAAGGAGAATGTCATTCCCTCGTTGAATCCATATCCCTCTACCACAATTCTTGCAGCCTTCTCATGTTTGAGTTTTTCTGACAATCCCCCTGCTGTAGCAGAACTCTTTGGAAGTGTCATAGAAATCTTGTCATATCCGTAAAATCTCGCTACTTCTTCTGCAAGATCGGCAAGTCTTTCAAGATCCTGTCTCCATGTCGGAACAATAACTTCTTTCTTATCAGTATCTACTGTAAGATCAAGTTTTTCAAAATATTTTACCATTGTGGTTTCATCTATATCTGTTCCAAGAAGTGCATTTATCTTATCTGCATCGTAAGGGATAACTATAGGCTCTTTCTCTACCGGATAGTAATCGATTGCTCCACCAACAACCTCGCCTGCACCAAGTTCCTCGACAAGCTGGCACGCTCTGTTCATCGCATCAATGGCATTGTTCGGGTCAAGTCCCTTTTCAAATTTTGCCTGTGCATCAGTACGCATACCAAGTTTCTTTCCTGAAAGACGGATGTTTGTGCCGTCAAATGTTGCTGCTTCAAAAAGCATTGTCGTAACATCATCAGTTATCATAGAGTTTTCTCCACCCATGATACCTGCAATTCCTACCGGTTTCTTGCCGTCACATATCATAAGCATAGTATCGTCAAGCTCCCTCTCCTGTCCGTCAAGAGTCACGAACTTCTCGCCCTTATCAGCTTTTCTTACGATTATCTTTTTGTCCTCAATCTTATCAAGGTCATATGCGTGCATAGGCTGTGCATACTCCTCCATAACATAGTTTGTTATATCTACGATATTGTTTATAGGACGGATTCCCACTGACGCAAGTCTTCTCTGCATCCATTCCGGAGACGGTGCAATCTTGATGTTTTTTACAACTCTTGCCGTATATCTAGGGCAGAGTTCAGGATTTTTTACTTCAACTGAAATATAATCGTTTACATCTTCGCTGTTTCCTGTCTCCTTAACCTCAGGTACTACAAGCTCCTTGCCAAATGTTGCAGCAACTTCCCTTGCAATACCTATCATTCCGAAACAGTCTACTCTATTTGATGTTATCTCGTACTCAAATCTTACATCGTGAAGTCCTAAAAGTTCTACTACATCTGAGCCAATCTTTGCGTCCTTGTACTCAGGGTTATCACTCAATATATAAATCCCGTCTTTTGCAGCATCAGGGTACATATCAGTTGTTGAACCAAGTTCCTCGATAGAGCACATCATACCAAATGACTCAACACCGCGGAGTTTTCCCTTTTTAATCTTAAATCCGTTCTCTGACTCTCCGTCCTTGTGTGAACTTGCAACATGACCGCCATCGAGAACAACAGGAACTTTCTGTCCCTCCTTAACATTTGAAGCACCTGTTACTATCTGTACTTCCTTTCCGTCCTCGTCAACCTGTACCTGACAGATAACAAGCTTGTCTGCGTCAGGGTGTTTCTCAATCTTATTTATCTTACCTACAACAATCTTATCAAGGTTTTTGTCAAATTCGGTAAATCCCTCAACCTTTGTACCTGATAAAGTCATTGCATCCGTATATTCCTGAGCTGTACAGTCAAGGTCAGGAACATATGCTTTTATCCATGAAAAAGATGTATCCATATCTCTATACCTGCTTTCTTTCTTCGTTTTACATTTTGTGTTTCAAATATAAAAAATCACAAAATCGTCAATATATTTCTTATTAGCTTTATTTTTACAAAACATTATATTCTAAAACTGCTTAAGGAAACGCGTGTCATTTTCATATAAGAGTCTCATGTCATCAATCTCATACTTGAACAATGTGATTCTCTCAAGACCTACACCGAACGCAAATCCTGTGTATTCCTCAGGGTCGATTCCGCTCATCTCAAGTACATGAGGATGAACCATACCACATCCAAGAATTTCTACCCAGCCT
>OGUJ01002209.1_pt1 | contig 10058 bp, 8 predicted proteins | sample 1573661 | NCBI WGS metagenome assembly OGUJ01 (sample SAMEA2581933, study PRJEB24529) | metagenome | biome: Human gut stool | place: China | collected 2011
GTCTCAGGATAAAACAATTTGATGGAAAATACGTCAGATTCCTTTATTCCAAGACCTCTTTTATTACGCCTTAAAGATGAAAAATAAGTTTGTTATAGTGTGCTTGATAATAATATACTTCCCTTCTTCGTTCTGGAACGTCATGCAAAGAGCTTCTCCCTTTTCTCCGGTCTCCCGGTCTTTTGTCATGCAATCTTCCAGATCGATCAAAACGCACTGTCTCAACTCTTCCATGTCCTCTGATCCATATACCGGATGTTCTACAACATTCTCTGACTTCGCTTTCTGGATTGCTTCGTACTGATCCACGCTTTCTGCATTGATCTGCATGATTTCTTCCGCTGCCATTTCTGGCAACAGTCCATCTTCTTCCAGTGATGCATACTCTCCGATCAGCTTCTGTATACCGCTCATAGCTACCACTAACAAACTCCGCACGCTCCGCTCTGTTTCTTGATGCTCTTCTCTTGTCATAGTGCCGTTGCCGTATCCGTTGATCCCGGTTGACATCTGGTACTGCGCATATTCCAGACTGTTTAAAATATTCTGTAACTGTGCTTCTGTTTCTGTCATTTCAAAAAATAATTTGCTCATACTTTGTTTTCCTCCTACGCTTCTAACATTTGAATTCGATACATTGGAACTGACGCAAGGATGCCGCCCTTTAAAACTACAATTCCCGATGTTTCCCGAAACTCTATCAGTTCCCCTTCCACCTCATGGAATGTTTCTTCATTCTCCCCAACTCGTTCCCCTGCATCTGCCAAAATGGATACCCATTCTTTCTTGAACAGTAGTCTGCTCTGCTTCATGTTTCGCTTTCCTTTCCAATTCGTTTGCAAGTGCCAGTGCTAATTCTTTCGAGAACTCTGTCTGGTACTTCCTGTAAAATCTGTCGGTATCTTCTACTACTTTCTCCCAGTATTCCTTTGTGTTCTCTACGCTCCAGACTGATTGCATCATTTTCCAATAGTCCTGAAACATTTCAAATTCTTCACTGCCTTTTAATAATTTTACGCTGCCCATCTTTTAATCAAACGGTGTCGGTGTCCGTACCGTCTTGAATCCATCTTTGCTTTTGAATTCCTCTTCTGTTTCCTGGAATCGCATTTCATTTCCATCAAAGCGGTATACAATCTTCCCTAGTTCTCCCTGCCGGTTCTTATCCACTTTCAGACCTTTCCTGGTCTTATCCTCATTGTCCAGATTCCACAACAAAATGATAATGCTTGCATCCTGTTCAATGTCTCCGGCTTCTGATACTTGCAATGACCGCATGGCGCAAAGAAGACGCCGAGCTAAAGCTAAACAAAATAAATGAAAGCACTCCCCGGATCGAGTGCTTTTATTCTCATTGTGGGTAAATTGTGGGTACAGCTTGATTTTTACGCTTGTCTGTGCTACAATTCCACCTGCTGAAAGTGGCGTATTTAAGGCATTTCCAGCAATCAACTATCGTGTGTTCGAGACCTTCCACACGTAAAATAAAACTAAAGGAGATTTTGATCTATGAAAAAAGAAAAAACAATCAGCGTACTGTTTCTGGTACAGTCAGCAATGATCGCTGCGATTTATGTGGTCCTGACCATCGTATTTGCCCCGATCAGTTTCGGACAGATTCAGTTTCGTATCGCAGAAGCACTGACCATCCTGCCCGCCTTCACTCCGGCTGCAATTCCCGGACTCTTTGTGGGATGTCTGATCGGAAATATTTTAGGAGGCGCAATTCTTCCTGACATTATTGTCGGAAGCATGGCAACTCTGCTCGGTGCTATTTTCACCTATCTTCTGAGAAACCGCAGCAAATGGCTCGCACCACTGCCGCCGATCATTGCAAATACAGTTCTGATTCCATTTGTTCTTTATTATGGATATCAGATTCTGCTTCCAATTCCATTCCAGATGCTTACCGTGGGAATTGGTGAAGTTCTCTCATGTGGAATATTGGGTATGATTGTCTACACCGCTCTGAATAAATATAAGACAGTTATTTTCCGTCAATAACAAAAAGGAAGAAGTTCTTTCACAGAGAATAAATTCTCTCAAAGACTTCTTCCTTTTTCTGTTATTTCATATAACCGATAAACGTGTTTCCACTTCCTGCTATCATAGCGCTCATCTGTTCAATCGAAACTGTATTTTGGGATGCTGTATCCGGATCGATGTAAGTGATATCCGTCATACTATATCCTGTCAGCAGGATCGCATGATTGGCATCTGTCATCGCAATGACCGGAAGGCCCTTGTTGATAATATACAGAACCTGTTCCAGACTACATCCGGTCAGGTCTACTTTTTTGGCATTATACGCTGCCATCACCTCTTCACAGGTCTGAAGAGAGGTCTTTCCTTCTCCATTTCCAAACGGTGCTGTCTCTGTATCATAAACCAGATCTCTGTTGCCTTTTTCCCATACATATGCCTGTTCTGATGAGATTACTACTCCCGAAATCTGCTCTGCTCTCTGAATTGCATAAGCCGCCTTATCGTAAATCGCAACCAGTTCTCCCATTCCATATACATAGTACTTTTCAGACTTCGACTTGTCATTCAGCGTGATCGTGATCGGCTTTTTCCCCACCACCTGCTTCGGACGCAGGATTTTAGGAACAGTATCGGAAATTCCTTTTTCATAAGTCAGCCGCATCTGCTTTTCTTTTAAATCTGTACTGAAAGCTTCCAGAGTTATACTTTTTGTCTTCTTTTCTTCGTTACTGCTGATATAATCCTGACTGGTAACTGTATAAGTCTCTCCTGATTTTACAACCCTGTTCAGAGTCATCATATTTTCTTCAATAAATACATCGGATATATAAATCTTATCTGCTGAGTATGTCTTCATCACTTCATTTTCTGAATTTCTGATCTCCAGCTCATACATCGGGAACAGTTCCCCTCCCGCTGCCGTATGACCGACATCTTCCTGCCGCAGATATCCATACACAAAATCTGATCCGATAAATCCAAGCGGTCTGATTGCTTCCCCTGATTTTGCGGCTACAGCATTTTCTTCATCTGTTTTCAGATTCAATACCTTGATTTCCTGTGCGGTATTGATCGTTCCTGACGTCTGGTATGCGATCAAATGCCCGTCTGCAGACACCGTATACTGCCCTTCTTCCAGATTTTTTGCCAACACTGTCTGCTCATCCTTTGTCAGATCTATCTTGTAAAACTTTCCGCCTGCCAGAATATACAAAAGATTCTGATCCTGATTGTAATACACCATTTTTCCAAGCTCTTCCTCTGCGATTGCAAATGATTTTGTACTTGGAATAAACGCTTTTTCCTGTACTACATTTTTTTCAATATCATAATAGTAAATATCAACTCCGACTTCTCCCTCATGTGCTCCGCGATTCATATACCCATAAACTGCAAACGCAGTACTTCCATTCTTTTCCACACTGATGATCCGGATATTATGCTGGTCACACCTGCTCCGAGCATCATTTCCTTCGATATTGCTAAAACTGAATACCTGTGCAAGCTCATTCTGCTTTACATTGTATGTCCATAAATTTCCATTTCTCACGAAAGAAACAATATTTCCTGACGAATTTGTTTCATACAATATATCGGACGATGCTATACCCAGAAGAATCCCGTTCTGATCCAGCACTTTCTGATTTGCATCAAAAATCTGTTCCATCTTCCGATTATAATCCAAAAGGTAGATTTCCCCCTGCACGTAGCGAATCCTGAAAAACTCGCGGACATCATACGTCTCGATCTCTCCCGTATCTCCGGCACATGTCACCTGATACTGTGCAAGCAGCGACGTATAGACGGAATTGCTCTCTTTAATGCTCCACTCCGGTTCCTCAACCACCTGCGGACTCAGATTTCCCCATGTCACATGATCTGCATCAGAATGGATGGTAACAGTCTGGTAAGTTGTATTGTCCCCTTCTGCACTCGTTTCAAGATAGTTTTTCAATTCCTCCTGACTGTTTTTTTCCAGCGTCTTTGCATGAAAATCCTGGGCAAAATCCAGACATTCTTTTAAAGAAAGTTCATCCGGTCTTGTAATTCTGGTATAAAAGTGAGCCTGTTCCTCCTCCATGGAAAGAATCACTTCCAGAACAGCTTCTGAAACTTCATCCGGAAGACCTTTTTTCAGATCCAGCAAAATCGTCTCATCAGAAATATCCTTCTGTTTGCCTTCCAGATAGGTTTCCTCTCCATTCAGCGAATACACTTTATATTCAACGCCTGTGATTTTATTTCCAAACTCTTCAATCTGTATCTGAAGTGTTCCGTTTGCCTCCAGGGGTGTAATGGTGTCCCGCATTGCCGTAACATCCATCTCATTTACATAGCCGGCCAGAGCATTCACAGTCCTGCCTTCCTTTTGAAATGAGATTCTCGGAAGTGTAGGATCTCCCAGATCGATGATCTGATCGTCTACACCATTGTTCATAAACAGACTGCTGACAAAAATTGCTGCCACAAATACTACAAGGAGTATTCCTGCCTTTCTCATTCTTTTTTTCATGATTCTGTCCCCTTATCTAATAACACTCCCAGCATTGGGTCAATCCCCAAAAATTTCCTGCACTCCCAAACCTGGCTTTCACTCCCCTGTTTTGCCTGATTCGTCTTTACTGCACGCAGAAGAATATTTTTCGGCGTATGTTCCATATCGACAAATTCCAGAACCTGAGTCTCATAACCAGACTGCTCCAAATATTTCGCTCGAAGTCCGTCTGTCAGAAGCGCCGCAAACCGCTCTTTTAAAAGACCATAATCCAGAATCGGCGCCAGCTTATCATATCCGGCTCCTTCCCGTTGCATCTGCCCATTCAATTCATGCTGACAGCATGGAACCGACAGGATGACCTTCGCATTCCATCCCACCGCTTTGGCAAGTGCAAAATCTGTCGCTGTATCACAGGCATGAAGCGTCACAACCATATCCACTTCTCTGACACCTTCATAATCCGCGATATCTCCCACCAGAAATTCCAGTTTGTCATATCCATATTTGCGGCTTAACTCATTACAATGATGAATGACATCCGATTTCAGATCTAACCCGATGATACGGATATCGTATTCCTTCAGAACATGCAGATAATAATACATGGCAAATGTCAGATACGATTTTCCACATCCAAAATCCAGAATCGTGATCTCTCTGTCTTTCTCAAGTTTTGGAAGAATATCCTCAATAAATTCCAAAAACCGGTTGATCTGCCGGAATTTATCAAATCTGGAATGTACAATTTTTCCATCCTTTGTCATCACACCCAGATCCTGGAGAAATGGAACCGGAATTCCTTCCTCTAAAATATATTTCTTACTTCTATTATGTGACAATTCTACCGGTCTTACACTGCCTTTTGACGCTTTTTTCTGAATGGTTACCTTGCCTTTTTTGCTCACTAAAACAGTGTAATTCATATGCACTGTAGATGCCTGCATCTGCCGGAATTCTTCCATATATTCCAGCAATCGGTCTCGTGCCGAAATCGGGTCCAGATTCTCATGAAAGGCCTGTGTTTTTGTAAAAGACTCCAGTTGAAAAAATAAATTGCCTTTTTTCTCGATCGGCCGAACCTTTACCTTTAAAATTCCCTCTTTTTTCCTCGGATTGCTCAAAACTGCCTGAACAAATTCTATATTTAAAATATCTGATAATAATTTTTTGATCGTTTCCATGCGATTCCCCTTGTCATTTGTTTTCTATATAAGCTATGTGTGAACAGTAACTATTGTAAAACAAAATAAAGTCTCGTGCAATAAAACAAGTCTTAAATTAAAAGAAGACGGGAAAAATTCCCGCCTCTCCTACTCTTCTTCAGAATTCTCTCTGAAAAAACATGAATCTTGTTCTTTTTTATCTGCTTTTCTAAAACGAACTGTCGCCTTAAAAAGATCTCCGTCCAGATATAATTCCAGTTTTCCGCCCTGCATCTGTACCAGACTTTTCGCAATCGATAATCCCAGTCCGCTTCCTTCGGTACTCCTTGAAATATCACCGCGAATAAAACGTTCTGTCAGTTCATCTGCTGAGAAATTGAGCGGATACTCCGAAACATTTTTCAAAGAAAATATCACTTCATCCTTATCAGTGCGCAGATCTGCATAAATTCTCGTCCCCGGCATTGCATACTTCGCCGCATTATTATAAAGATTTTCCAATACTCTCCACATTCTTCTTCCATCTACATGAATAATCGCCGGCTCATTTGGAAGTGTCTGAATCAGCTCCAGATTCTTATGTTCAAATTTTTCTGCAAACTCTCCCGTCGTCTGATTCATCATCTCTACCAGATTGACATCCATCAACTGCAGATTGATATTCCCGCTGCTCACCTTGGATGCTTCTACAACATCCTCTGTCAATGTTTTCAGACGCTGTGCTTTTGCCTCCAAAATTTCCAGATACCCCTGTATCTTAGGATCTTCAATATTGGATCGTTTCAGGATATCCACGTAATTGATAATGGAAGTTAGCGGTGTTTTGATATCATGAGATACATTTGTGATCAGATCCGTTTTCAGACGCTCGCTTTTCACGCTTTTTTCCACAGCCTTCTGCAATCCGGTTCCGATATCATTCAGCATTTCTGCTACTTCACGCTGTTCTCCTCTGAGATGTTCCAGAGAAATCTGATATTCCAGATCTCCTCCTGCAACTGCTTTGATTCCTTTTATGATTTTATTCTTTGCAATCGCATTCAATACCAGATAATACACAATGAATGCATCTGCTGCCAGCGTGATCAGCACAAATCCCGGCGTTCTGAATAATGCCAGCATCCAGTGGATTCCAATCAGTATCACCCCTGATACAACCATTCTCCACACCACATTTCTGTTTCTCCAGAATATTCTAAAGAATCTGCAAAACGCATACAATACGCTGTTCTTCCACATCGTTCCCGCTTTTATCCTGCGGACCAGGCTCAGATATCCGACCAGGAACATGATCATGGTATAAGCCGCTGTACATGCAAGTTGGATCATATCTTGCATTGTCGGAACATATCCGGATGCATATTCATAAGAATATCCGATCGTTGCAGTCATCAAATCCGTACTTTCTGCAAAATACCCGAGGGCCATATTCCCATTATTCATCCAGAACATCATCGGAATTATCCAGATCCCAATCACAAACACTGCTGCAAGCTCCGTTTTCCATCTGTCAAATACATTCAAATGCACTCCGTCACTTCGGTTGTTTCTTCCGGCGATCACTGTCAGCCATATCAAACTCACGATTATCAGTAATACTGCCGCACCGAGCAGGATCACCGCACGATTGATATAAGGTGCATATTCATCATATAATTTCTTATCCAGATAAAAAGAATCCTGTATTGAAAACCTGGTATCTACTGCCGCTGCAAAAATAAAATCACCGTTGCTGTTTCTGCGCTGTGACTTTACAAACTCCTTCCAGTCATTTGCTGTGATATCCATATTGGTCTTAAAATCAGAAAGCTTTGGCTGAACAATCATATACTTCGCATTTTTCTGAATATCTGAGATATTTTCTTTTACACTGTTGTAATCCTGATATTCCTTGCGATTTGTATAAACTTTTTTTGTTTCTTTATCAACAAAAATATAGGCAAAGTTTGTATTTCCCTCTGTCCATTCTGCACTGTTCTGATAAGACTGGAAATCATAATAAAGATTTGACAGGATGCTGCCCAATTGTGCATACACTTCACTCAGCTTTCCATTCAGCTGCGGCGTCTGATTTACAACATCCAGAATATTATTTCCTCCATCCGGCCGCGCCTCTTCTTCAATGGCACCACTGAATCCCCAGAAATCCCGGTACACCGTCTCGCCTTTTTCATCCAGAATATCATGTCCGGCAAATTGACTGAGACTCACATTTCCAGAAGCCAGTGCATTTACAATCTCATCAGATGTATATCCATCTATATCCACTGTCAGCGTTTTCTTTTTCAGCAGACTTAAAAATTCATCCCAGTAATAGTAATGATAGGTTTTATCTGCTTTTTGACAGACAACGATGGGATTTTCCTGCGTTGCATAGTTATTTTGATACTCCTCACTCCATTTCTGAAGATCCGAGAGTTTATACCGCAGTCTTTCCGTCTCTTCATCATAGTGCCTTCCGTTATATCCATACTGCATGATATCGATCAGCTTATCCGGATTATATTTTCCATCTGTCTCGAAAATATCTTCATAGGAAATCTGACCTAAAACATCCATCGTAGCCCGGCACATCTGATTCTCAAATTCTTTGGAATCTGTATACTCTGTCGGCTTTTTATTCCAGATTTCTTTTACACTTACAGAATATGTGGAAATAATCACCAGACTCAGCAGTGCCGTAATTGCCGAAAGAACAGAAAGAAAGATCAAAATGCCTTTTACAAGCGCACTTTTATACCATTTACTCATGAAAAACTCCCTTCTATAATTTCTCGATCTTATATCCTACTCCCCATACCACTTTCAAATATCGCGGTTCCTTTGGATTGATCTCAATCTTCTCCCGGATATGACGAATATGTACTGCTACCGTATTATCCGCTCCGATTGCATCTTCATTCCAGATGGATTCGTAAATCTGATTAATCGAAAATACTCTTCCCTGATTCTTCATCAAAAGCAATAAAATATTGTATTCAATCGGAGTAAGGCGCACCATTTCTCCGTCTACCGTTACTTCTTTCAGATCATCATTGATCCGAAGGCCGCCAACCTCATAAATCGTCTCCTGCGTACTACTCACATTCCCGCCAAGCTGTGTGTAACGACGAAGCTGAGATTTCACTCTTGCAACCAGCTCCAGTGGATTGAATGGTTTTGTCATATAATCATCCGCTCCGATATTCAACCCCAGAATCTTATCCGCATCTTCAGATTTTGCCGATAAAATGATAATTGGAATACTGTTCGTTTCACGGATCTTCAAAGTCGCCCTGATCCCGTCCAGACGCGGCATCATAACATCCAGAATCAAAAGATGCACCGTTTCCGTCTCCAGCATCTTTAATGCCTGCATCCCATCATAAGCCTTCAGAACCTGATACCCTTCCTGTGTAAGATATATTTCAATTGCTTCTACTATTTCTTTATCATCATCACAAACTAAAATACTATACATTTTCATCACCTCCTTTACAGTATACATGATATTCTCATTTTTTTAAGAGCCATTGGGGAAAATCTTAGGAAATTCTTAATTCGATTTCATTTCTGTTTGTAACAATGCCGTTATAATCCTTATGAAAAACAATCACTGCTACTCTGCACATATTCCTCATTTTTTCATATAATAAACATAAGAAACCCGTTTTTATATTTTATGAAAGGATTATATAATGCAAATAAAAGGACTGGATGTCAGCGAATTTCAAGGAAATGTAGATTGGGAAAAGGTCAAAGCCGCAGGCTATCAGTTTGCCATGCTCCGTGCCGGCTATGGTTTTAACACGATTGATCCACAATTTAAACGCAATGCCTCAGAATGTAACCGGATTGGTCTCCCGATCGGAGTCTATTGGTTCTGCTATGCCCTGACTCCGGAGATTGCACGCCAGGAAGCTGATGGCTGTCTCAAAGCAATCTCCGGTTATCGTCTCGATTATCCTGTATGCTACGATATTGAACAGGCATCTGTAAACTATGCCGCACAAAACGGAGTTGCTTTCACACCGGAAACCGTAGGGAAAATTGTGCAGAATTTTTGTGACAGAATGGAAAAAAACGGATATTTTGCAATGTATTACAGCAACCGGAATTTCCTCAAAACGTACCGTCTTCTGTCACTTTCTTCAAGATATGCACTGTGGTACGCTTTTTATAACAGCAAGCTGGATAATACAGACTGCCAGATGTGGCAATTCACAAGTCAGGGAGAGATCGCCGGAATATCCGGGGACGTTGATCTGGACTATGTTTTTGTTGATTATCCTTCTATTATAAAAAATGCAGGACTAAATCATTTGTCTCAGAAACCGAAACCACCCGCCCCGCAATATACCGCTTATGTGATACGATCCGGAGATACGCTGAGTGAAATTGCCCAGCGATTTGGAACAACTATTGCCACTTTG
>OGUJ01002211.1_pt1 | contig 10046 bp, 6 predicted proteins | sample 1573661 | NCBI WGS metagenome assembly OGUJ01 (sample SAMEA2581933, study PRJEB24529) | metagenome | biome: Human gut stool | place: China | collected 2011
CAACTGACTTCTTACTTAATGATACCTTTGTTACCTTCTTTACAGTTGGTTTTGTAGTTGTAGGTTGTGTTGTAGTAGGAACTGTTGAAGGTGTTGTTGTAATAGTAGTTGATGGTTCAGTTGTAACTGTTGTCGGTAAAGTTGTTGAAGTGATAGGTTCAGTAGTTGTAACTGTTGTTGAGGTTGTAGGTTCTGCAGTTACAGTAGTTGGTTCTGTTTTGGTAACTGTAGTTGGTTCTGTTTTGGTAACTGTAGTTGGTTCTGTCGGAATAGTAGGTTCTGTTGGTACATAGTTATATGTAATATTAGCATCTTGTAGTCTTTCATTATTTATACCAAATGTCATATTTTTCCATTGTTCTTCAGTTCCAGTATAATAAACATTTTCAATACTGACAAATTCAAAAGCAGCATCATTGATAATTGTTACACTTTGTGGAATAACTATGCTACATAATGAATAGCTTTTAGAAAAAGCAGAATATCCTATTTCTACTACTCCATTTGGTATTACAAATTGTTCTTCTGTTCTGCCCATTGGATACAATAAAAGTTCTGTTTTATCCTTACTATATAGGGTTCCGTTAATTGATGAATAAGTTTTGTTATTATTATCAACGTTAATATTATTTAATTTAGTACAGTTATCAAAAGCTATATCGCTAATAAACTCAACATTTTCCGGAATATTAACATTTACTAAATAATTACATCCACTAACTACATTTTCAGGGATATATTCTACAGTTTTAGGAAGTGTAAAAGTATCCTCAGTTTTACCTAGAGAATATTGCTTTAATTCCGTAACATTTTTATCATATAAATTTCCATCTATAGAAATATAATACTTATTTTTTAAATCAACATTTATACTCTTTAGATTTTCACAATAACTAAATGCATTATCACCAATTTCTGATACATACTTAGAAATATTAACTTCACTTAACTTTGTACAATTCTCAAATGCACAGGTTTCAATTTTTGTAACACTATCCGGTATATTTATACTTGACAATTGCTCACATTCATCAAAAGCACCTAGTTCGATTATTTTTACACTGTTAGGTATTGTTACACTTTCTACTCTGTAACAATGATAAAAACAATGCCTACCTATACCGGTTACACCATCTTCAATAGATACATATTTTATCTTTTCTATATATTTATTCCATGGAACATCGGTGTAATCATAATAGTTACCCATCTCACCATTACCGGAAATAGTTAGTGTGTATGTTTCTCTATCATAATTCCATTTACAATCATCGGTAGTTCCATTTGTATCAGGTCTTGTCCATTCAAAATGAACTTTTCCCATTTGTAAATAATCATTTAAATCTTCTGAATTGTCAATAGAAATATTATTCCACTGTTCCTCTGTACCTGTATAGTAAATACTTTCAATACCATTACAATTCATAAATGCTCCTTTAGAAATTGTATTTACACTGGATGGTATTATTACTTTTTCTACAAAATTACATTGTCCAAAAGCATATTCACCTATACTAATGACACTATCAGGGATATCAATTTCATTTAATCGACTACAATTATAAAATGCATATGCTCCGATATTTTTCACCCCATCTTTTATAAATATTTCAGATATTTTGGATGAATAATTAATCCATGGAACATCTTTATAACCAGAATAATCTGCCATTTTACCATTACCTGAAATAGTAAGAGTATTGTTTTCCTTATCGTAATTCCACTGACAATCACCGGTCAATCCCGATGTAACTTTTTCTATTAATTTACCATTACAATAAATATTGGCATTAAGAAGATAATCATTATACATTTCAATATTAATTAATTTCCATTGGTCTTCTGTTCCTAGGTAATAAACATTTTCAAGATCTCCACAACTTCCAAATGCATCTGCATCTATCTTAATTACACTAGATGGAATAGTTACATTTACTATACCGGAACATTCAAAAGCACCACCAGATAATACTGTTATGCTATTTGGAATTGTAACTCCGGTTAATTCATAACAATTACTAAATGCACTATCGCAAATTAATTTTGTACCGTTTTTTATTACGCATTCACCACTTATGTTCTCATCAACTGCAACTAAGTATTTATCAAAATACAATACTTGATTGTCCCAATTACTTTTATTATTGTAATAAGCTGTATCATAAAATACGCTACCACCTATACTTTTTAGATTATTAGGCATTGTTATATTAGCAAGATTTGTACAGCCACTAAATACAGAATATGATATACTTGTTACACTATTTGGAATTGTAATGGTTGATAAACTCTTACAATTTTCAAAAGCACTATCTTCAATTTCTGTAACCTTGTTTGGTATATTTACATTCTTTAAATTTTCACATTTAGAAAAAAGATTCTCGCCAATTACTGTAATATTATTTGATAATTTTACACTGGATAAATTTGTACAATCAGAAAAAACCTGTTCTTCCACTTCTATTACATTATCATTCATTGAAACAGTTTCTAGATTTGCACTATATCCAAAAGCACACCAACCTATATTTGTAACAGTATCAGGAACGGAAAAACTTTTATCTTTTTTACCCGGTGCATATCTTATTAATTTGCTTTTATCTTTGTTGTAAAGAACTCCATCAACTGATAAATAGTCCTTATTATTACTATCCACATTTATATTTTCCAAATGTAAACAGTAACTGAATGGTATTCCTTCAATTTTTCTTACACTCTTTGGAATTGATACAGAAACTAAGTTATAGCAACCACTTAAACTTTGGTCACCTATAGAAGTAACGCCATCTTGAATAATTACCTTCTTTATTTGAGAATCATAATCATACCAAGGCATTCCACCCCCCATTTCACCATTACCTGAAATAGTTAAGATTCCTGTACTTTCATCAAAAGTCCATGTACAATCACCTGTTGTACCGGAATTATCACTTGACACACTACTGTCATTTGTTTCTAAAGCTGAAGCTATCGGTAAAGTTGAGAAAACTGTAACTACCATAGCAACAGAAAGAAGAATTGATATTAATTTTTTACTCATTTTCATTTTTCCTCCTAGAATAAATTTTTATTTTACTGTTATCAATAAATAATTTTCTTATCATCCTCTTTCATATTTTCACCACATAAAATGAGAATTTTACAATTCTCCAATATACTTTTTTGTAAGTTCTTTTATTGTATCTACAATCATTTCTCTCACAAACTCAGGCTCAACAACCTCTACCTTATCACTATACTGCAATGCTAAATCTACCATTACATATGGACTACACTTAACCTCTACAACATCTTTGTATGGTGGAAATTTTTCTGTATAAAGATACTTAAACTTCTTACCAAACCTATCATACATAAAGGTATAGTCTGTATTCTTAAAGTCTGTTGAAGTATTTTTATTGCTTATTTTCAGTTGAATTTTTGTAGGCTTATCCAAAGTCACATTTTCATAAAAATTAGAAAATAGTATTGAAAAATCTTGAGTGAAATTTTCCACCTTACTTTTATCAATAGAGGGAATTCCACCTGATTGATATTTTTCATTAGGCAAAGGAATTTCCACTTCAGTTAATAAGTCAACTCTCCATACAGTCAACTTTCTTATTTTCACCAGATTTTCCACTACTTCTTTACAAGCAACAAGAAAATACTTTCCCTCATTAACAACAAAATAATATGGACTGACAGTAACCTTTTTATTTAACTTTGGCACTAAAACTTTGTCTTTGTTGTAACCGTTATACATAAAGCTTATTTGAACATTTCTATCAATAGCTTTTTGGATAGTAAATAGATTTTCTCTCAGTAATTTTTGATTTTCATTTGGAATTTCTTTTACCTTGCATATAATTTTGTGGTTCTTCTTGTAATACTTTGAAGTTAAATTTTCTTCTATCTTTTTAATAAGTATATCAGTAGTAGCAGAGTCAATAGTTTTGGAAGAAAGAATAGCCTCTATAATGTAATTGATTTCTTCATATGTAAAGATAGGGTTATAGTACAACCCCCTAATTCTCATTTTACTTTTTAAAATTTCAACATCACTTTCTTCTTTTTCAAGAGCTTTGCTACCGTAGTTCTTCGTGAAGTCGTTAAACACTATTCTCCAGTCTTTTTCAGGTTTAATACCATATTCATCAAAGTTCATTGCCATTGCAAGCTTAGTTATAGTATCATTATATGTTTCCTTATCTCCCACATACTTCTCTATTTCAAAATTCTCCCTCAAATCCTTTTGCATTATTGTGTGGTCTTTGTCAGAATTTTTCTTTAGGTATTGCAACAGTTTATATGCTCTTTCGATTTTAGATATTCTACCACCATTTCTTTTCAACAAACTACTCTCCTATCTTATATACTTCTAATAATATTATGACATATTTAAAAGCGACTTTTTTCTACTTAAAGGATGGAAAATTTTACAAATAAAGATTTTAACAGGTGGCTAAATCGGACTTTTTCGATTATGAAGGATTTTTAATTCATTCATCACTTTTCGACTGACATTTTCCGTATAATAATTATAAACTTTATAAGTTGTAATTTAAAGAAATAATCTACGACACTAAAAATACACACTACTAATTAATGTTGTAATTTACAACATTAAAAACACCTATGAGGTTAAAATTCTCATAGGTGCTTTATAGACTTTTTATAGTTATTAATTATTTTGTGGTATCAGTATTTGTATTGGAATTATCATCAATTTTTGTATGAGATTTACCCCAATAATCAACTACATTTATTTTGTTACAACCGTTATAAACATTGAACATTAGATTTTCATACACATTCATAGTATTTGCTTCAATATATTTTCCGTAATACACCAAGCTACCACCAACTTGTTTTGTGCTGATTTTGTTAAATATATTATTACATACAGTAACATAATTATATCGTGGCAAAATAACTGCATGACCTATTGTATTAACAAAAATATTATTATAAATTGTAATACGGTTGCAAATTTTCACCTTTGTAGAATGGTTACCGATTGCCCTCATAACATTTTCAAAACGGCAAAATTCTATTGTAACATCTTTACTTACTGTATCATCATTGGACATTTTTATTGTAGGCAAAGCAAAGGCAGTACCGTTATTTGTATTAGAAAAATCGGGTTCAATCTGAATTACCTCATAGTTAAATAGAGTATTACCGTAATATTCAGGATTTTTCTCTTTTCTATTGCCACAATTTTCTCTGGTATATCTTTTGTTGGTATTTCTATTTATATACAGTAAATTATAAAACTTAGAGTCTGAAACAGTAACATTTCTTGCACCGGTAATTTGGAATACATGACAGTTATATCTACCGTTTTTTACTACAATATGGTCCACAACAACATTTGAACAATGAGCCATATAGAAAAATCCGTTTCTATAGTGATTTATAGTACCATCAGATTTATCAGTACAATCAACTGTCATATTCTTTACGGTAATATTGCTTGAACCACTATACTTAACAGTATTACTGTCTGTATCATCAAAATTAATAATAAATGGATTGTCATTAGTTTTTGTGATAATACAACCACTACCATCAAAAGTTGTATTGCCAAAGATTCTATAATATCCATTTGTATACAAATTAGTTTTAGGTAAAGTTATATACAGTTTATATTTCTTTTCTGTTAATCTGTTTAATTCAAATAATTCTTGAATATAGTACTGCCCTATTCTTCTTTTACTGTTGTCATAAACAATCTTACCGGATTTATTCTTTTTGCCAATAATATAATAATAACAATTTCTCTCAGTTTTCACCTTATCATTTGAAGGTGTTTTACCGATTTGAACATATTTTTCATTAACCACCTTATTCTTTTTATCCCTAAGAATAGCCTTTATTACTGCACTTTTCTTATCAGTCCATATATGAGAATTATCTGTAGAAAAAGAAGCTAACCTAATAAAATTGCACCTACATTCACAAGCAGATACACCTTGAAACTTACAATGTACATCACTTTCATCTTGTGAATTTTCATCCTTAACCATACACTTTTCACAACTTTTATCACATTTACAAATAGCATAAGATAGTGTTGGATAATATCTTCCTGCACCTTTAACTGTTAATATATTAGCTGAAAAAAGCATTATTGTAATCAACAATAAATTGAAAAAAGAAATTGCAATTTTTCTCTTACCCTTTAACAATTACATCATTTTCCTTCTATATAATATTCAGAAATCTGTCGTTAGATTTATTGTTTATTATACCACAATTTTATTGTTGCTACAATATTTCACATTTATACAAAGGCATTATTTCCTAGGTTTTATGTACAAAATCATATATCCACTACAAAAGTAAATAAAGCGTGATCAGGATAACCTACAGGTATGTTCCATTTAGTAACATTTCTTTCTATAGTGGATTTTTTAGGGTACTTGTCACAATGTTCAATAAAGTTCCAACTATATGATAAGTTTGTAATGCCTTTCATATTCGAAATACAAAAATCTAATGCATTCATCCCCTTAATTATGTTGTCACTTTCTGTTTCAAGACTTTCTTTTTCGCTATTTTTTGTTTTGTCATCTTCTGTGAAAAAATAGCTGTAATTATTAATGAAATTCTCAGTATTATAAAAACTCCTGTTATGTATTGGATGGTATGTATGGAAATTAGCAGGTAAAAATTTTTCTATATTTTTTGAAATAGCATTAAAATCACCTACAACAATAATATTTTCATCTGCGATTTTCGCTAAATAGCGTTTTATTGCTTTCATCTGTAAACGATACTCTTCTTCACCAAATAAATTTCTGATACCTATGACTGAAATAATTTTATCTCTACTTTTAAATTTTACATGGAGGAAATTAGGATGTATATCTCCTACATTTAATGGGAGATTTTTATTAACCTCAACAACCTCCATAATCAGCTCCTTCTTAATGGCAATCAATACTTCATTCTTCTTTAATGGAGAATTAGTAAAAACTCTATAACCATTATTGTGAAGTTTCTCTTCGAATTCAAGATTTTGCTTGTACTCTACTAATACAATGATATCATAAAAATAATTTTTAATTTCCAAGGTATCATAAATAATACTTGGAAAATTTTTAACTACCCGTGACATCATATGGATGTTCCACTCTGCAGCCTTTATTATCTGGGGATTCCAAATCGCTTTGTTCATAATAGTAATACTCCTATCAACAATAATTTAAAAATTATGAAAATCTTTCTTGATAGTAATTATACCCCATACAATATGTAAAAGTCACGAAGTAAGATACAACATCAGAATTCACACTCAAATACAAATGTTGTAAATGTCAACATAAACTTATAGTTTATTTGCGTTATTCTTTAAGTCTTTTTTGATTTTGTTAGACTCATTCTTAATAGTCTCCATAAGCATGGAATACATTATATCTCTTAATCTACCAACAGATACTTCAATTCTCTTTTCTTTCTCAAAGAAATCATATGCTATATCAGAAATAAAATCTATTATTAATGCATACTGTTCATTCTGAGGTAAAGCAGAAAAGTCTTCACACAAATTGTATATGCAATTTTTTCCATCTTCTAGAAAATTGCTTTCTACAAATTCTTCAGAATTAAAATTCTCAAAAGGAATTTTCTTACACAAAAACTTAGTAAAATTAGTCTTTGTCATTTCTGTAGGAAACTTTGAAAAATAAAACTCATCGAAATACTTATTCAAATTCTTAAGAAATTTGTTTGTAAAAATAGTCTTAATAGCACCATCAATAACATTATTCACTACTAATTGTTGTGTACGGTTTGCAAGTTCTTCAAAGGAATTACTTGTCAAAAAGTCATTTATCAAGAACCAATAGTTCTCATTATTATTTATAGCTTCAACACTTTCTTTGGATATATTCTTGATAAATTTATCAAGGAAAGCTCCATAACTACTGCAATCTCTGAGAGTTTCTACCGTTCTTTCGGATGTATTAAGTAGGTTAGCTATCTTATCTGTTTCTTCTGAGATTACATTTTTTCTCTCAAAAAAATACGACATATCACACCTATAATAATTACATAAGTCAACAAGCATAGCTAAACTTGGCAATGTTCCTTTTTTGTCATTTTCCCAAGTGGCAACTGTTTCTCGAGCAACAATTATGCCTATTTCTTTTTTAAATTCATCAACAAACCCTTGTTGTGTAAGGCCTTTACTTTCTCTTAAAGATTTAAGTTTTATCTTAATATCATTAACATCATAAACATAATCATTCATTACTTTCAAAACCTTTCATTCTTAATTGGTAAACTCATTATAATATAAGCCTTACGCTTTGTCAACATTATCATCATACACTATGATAATAATGCAAATATAAGTATTAAAATGTTGGAATTTTCAACATTAATAATATTATAAAAACTCTCTTCGTAAAACACAAAGATAGTTACATATTAAATATATTCACTTTTGGTAATGGAAAGGCAAATAAAATACTGCACCAACTACGCTGGTTATGATTTCTGTTACAGGGAATGTTAGCCAAAAGAAATTCAGACCAAACCTTGAGAAAATATATCCCAATGGTACAAACAAAACAACTGTTCATATTACTGTTAAAGCTGAACTTTTTAGGCTTTTCCTATTGCTTGGAAAAACACAGGGAAAATCAGTGAAGTTACCATAGGCAAAAAGCTAACTCCAACAAATCGAAAACCATAACTACCGATTTCAATTACCTTAGCATCTGATGTAAACACACTTAGCATTTGGGATGGTAAAAGCAAAAAGCAAAGTGTACCTAAACCCATTAACACTAAGCCAAAAAGTACTGATGTTTTTAGTGTATTTTTGCAACGGTTTAATTTTCCGGATGCATAGTTATAACTGATAATTGGCACAATACAAGTTTGCATTGCACCTAATGGAATGAAGAAAAATGTTTGCCACTTATAGTACAAACCTAAGGCAGTAACTGCCTCATCGGAAAATCCACCTAATATTAAATTCAGTCCTAATATGTAAAATGTATATGCTGATTGCATTAAAATATTTGGTAGTCCTAAACGGAAAATTCTTCCAATACATAAATTATATACTGAAAGTTCAGGTGGCCTACGAAAGCCCTTTTTCATAACCACTAAACCGGCAACAACCTGTCCCACTACTGTTGCAATAGCAGCACCGGCAATGCCCATTTCAGGAATACCAAACATACCAAAAATCAATATAGGGTCAAGGATAATATTTGTAATAGCACCTAATATTTGTGCAATCATAGGTGTTTTCATATCACCCTCAGACTGCAAAACCTTTGTCCATATACTTTCCAAAAACAAACCAAAGCTAAACACACAAACTATCCTACCATACACAACCACATCGTGAATTACTACTGATGAACTAGTTGACATTTTAGCATAAAAAGGCATTATGAACCAACATACCAAAGCAAAAATAAACCACAAAACTACTGCCAAAGGTGTACCGACACCGGCATATTTATTTGCTGATTTATAATCTTCAACACCTAATTTTGCTGCCATATTTGTGTTTATTCCTACACCCGTACCTACTGCCAATGCAATCATAAGTAACTGTATAGGATAAATTATAGATAAAGCAGTTAGTCCTGATGCTGAATATTTACCTACAAAAAAGCTATCCATAATGTTATAAAGTGCTTGTATAAGTTGTGCTAACATTACCGGTGGTGCTAATCTTAGCAATAGTCTGCTTATTTTCTCAGTACCAAATGCAGTTCTATTTTCCATTACAATTCCCCTACCCTCTAAATTCTTCACCAAAACCACCCATAAATCCTTTATTATAAACCATCTATAGAATACTCTTTAGGAAAATATTTTGCAAGGTTTTATAATAAAATAACATAATTTCTAAACAAAAAACCTCTTGCTAAAAACAAGAGGTTTTCATAATTATTAAGTTACAATCTTTATTACAGTTTTACTTAACTACAATCTTACACTTTGCAGACTTTTTACTGCCGTCTTTTGCAGTAGCTGTAATATAGCAAGTGCCTTTTTTCTTTGCAGTTACTTTGCCTTTGCTATTTACTGTT
>OGUJ01002238.1_pt1 | contig 9937 bp, 9 predicted proteins | sample 1573661 | NCBI WGS metagenome assembly OGUJ01 (sample SAMEA2581933, study PRJEB24529) | metagenome | biome: Human gut stool | place: China | collected 2011
AGGTGGGCTCATCGAACAGGATAATCTGCGGCGAGGAGGCCAGGGCGCGGGCGATGGCCACCCGCTGCTGCTGGCCGCCGGAGAGCTGCGCCGGCATCTGCTGCGCTTTTTCTTCCAGTCCGACCTGACGCAGCAGCGCCAGCGCCCGCGCCTGAGCCGCGCTTTTTTCCCAGCCATGAACGCGCTCCAGCGCCAGAGTGATGTTCTCCTGCGCCGTCAGGTGGGCATAAAGGTTGAACTGCTGGAAGACAAAGCCGACGCGGCTGCGCAGCTGGCGCAAGGCGCTGCCGCTCAGCCGGCTGGTCGGTTTGCCGTCGATCAGGATCTCGCCGCCGCTTAAGGATTCGAGCTGGTTGATCAAGCGGATCAGCGTCGATTTTCCCGATCCGGAAGGGCCGAGGATCGCCACTACTTCGCCGGGCTCGACCTGTAGATTGATGGCGTTAAGTACCTGATGATCGCCGTAGCGCTTGGCCACATCACGGAACGTAATGCTGGCGCGCTGCAGACGTGAAAAATCCGCGGCCGGAGCCGCGGAGTGGGAGAGTAAACCCGAGAACATATTATTTCGCTTCTATGGTAAAGGCGCGCGGCTGCGGCGTTTTGGTGGCAGGGCCAAACCAGACATCGTAAATTTTCGCGGCTTCGCCGGTTTTCTCCAGCTTCACCAGCTCATCGTTGACGGCCTTCAGCAGGGCCGGTTCGCCTTTCTTCACGCCCACGCCAATCTCTTCTTTGCTGAGCAGGTCGGGCAGAATTTTAAACTTGGCTTTATCCGGCGCTTCCGCCAGCAGACCGGCGAGGATGGTGCTGTCCTGGGTGATGGCCTGGACGTTGCCGTTGCGCAGGGCGGTCAGGGCCAGCGGAATATCGTCATAGGAGAGGACGCGAGCCTGCGGGAAACGCTGGTGCAGGGCCTGTTCGCCGGTGGTGCCTTTCACCGCGCCGATGCGCGCTTTGCTGTACTCATCGAGCTTATCCGGAGAGCCGGCCGGCACGAGGAACTGCTGGCCGGTGACGAAATACGGCGTTGAGAAATCAATAACCTGGGCCCGCTCCGGGGTGATGGTAATGTCGGCGACGATCAGGTCGGCTTTGCCGGACTGCAGCAGCGGAATACGGTTGGCTGGGTTGGTGGCCACCAGCTCGAGTTTGACGCCGAGCGCTTTCGCCAGCGCCTGGGCAAAGTCAACGTCGTAGCCGACGATATGGTGGGTTTTGGCGTCCACGGAGCCGAACGGCGGGTTGGCGTCGAAGGTGGCGACTTTTACGACGCCGGCGGCTTTGATGTCAGCCAGCTGGTCCGCCTGTGCCTGCGAGGCGAGCAGCAGCATACCCAGCGCCAGTGCGATTTTTGTGGTTTTATTGCGCATAGTTTTTCCCCTGAATCCCTGTTTTGTTTTGTGGACATCACGCTCCCACAAATTGCCCGTCGGCGGCAAAGAAGAAAAAATTCTTATCTATAACCAAAAAGAACTTAACAAACCTATGGGTATTCTTTATGCGTCGCTGGCGTTTTACGAGGACGACAACGACTGCCGGGCGGTCCCCTCTCCCTCAGGGAGAGGGCCAGGGAGAGAGTGATAGGACCGGGGGTAATATGCGCCAGCCAGGATTGCAAATTCGGAATTAATATTTCCCGCGCCCGGCCAACTGTGGTTGAAATAGACCCAGGCGATTCGCTTCCCGACAGAGGAGAAAACGAAAGTGGCATTGTGGCAACGGTTAACGGGCTGGCTGGCTTTTTTGTCCAACGGTGAAGCCGGACAGCAGGATACCCAGCGCGTCATGGAGGCGATCCTGCCGGTAGCCAGCCTCTACGGCGTGGACATTGGCAACGTGGAAACCCGGTGGTTCCGTCATGATAAGACATACTGAGCGACGCAGGACGCGAGAAGCCTACTGGAACGAGGTGTGCTTTGTGTAGCAAGAGACTGCCTGAGGTTGCGGCCTCGCGGGAGGCGCCGCCGCAGCCCAGGCAGTTTTGACCATGCCTATCCCCCCAGATACATCCGCTTAATTTCCGGATTAGTCAGCATCTCCCGCGCCGCGCCTGACAAGGTGATCCGGCCATTCTCCAGGACATACGCCCGATCGGCGATCGCCAGCGCGGCCGTCGCATTCTGCTCCACCAGCAGCACCGTCATATTCTCTTCGCGCAGTTGCTTAATGATGCCGAACAGCTCGCCGACAATTTTCGGCGCCAGCCCGAGGCTCGGTTCATCCAGCATCAATAACACCGGCTCGCTCATCAGCGCCCGGGCGATGGCCAGCATCTGCTGCTCGCCGCCGGAGAGGGTCATCGCCCGCTGTCCCCGCCGCTCTTCCAGCCGGGGGAACAGCTGGTACATTCGCGCCTTGTCCTCGGCCTGATAGCGGTTGCCAATGGCAATGGTCCCCATCAGCAGATTCTCCTCGACGGTCATATCGGGAAAGATGCGCCGCCCTTCCGGGGCCTGGGCGATGCCGTTGCTGGCGATAAAGTGGGTCGACTTCCGGCTGATCGCCTCCCCGCGATAGAAAATCTCCCCGCCGGCAATGCGCGGCTGGCCGAAGACCGACATCAGCAGCGTTGATTTACCGGCGCCGTTGGCGCCGATCAGCGCCACCGTCTCCCCCTCGTTGACGGTGAGGGAGACCTGCTTCAGGGCCTGGATCGGCCCGTAGAAGACATCCACCTCATTAAAGGCAAGCAAAGGCTGGCTCATCGGCGCGTCTCCTCTTCCTCAGCGCCTAGATAGGCGGCAATCACGCTGGCGTTGGCCTGGATCGCCTGCGGCGCGCCGCGGGCGATGACGTCCCCGTGATCGAGGACGATGATATGATCCGAAATCTCCATCACCATCCCCATATCATGCTCGATCAGTAGCACCGTGATGCCGTGCTGCTGGCGCAGAAAGCGAATAATCCGGCTCAGCGCCTGGGTTTCCACCGGGTTGAGACCGGCGGCCGGCTCGTCCAGACAGATCATCTCCGGACGAGTGCACATGGCGCGGGCGATCTCCAGCCGCCGCTGCTGTCCGTAGGAGAGGGTCCCCGCCAGACGGTTGGCGCAGTCCACCATCTCCACCACCTCCAGCCAGTAAAAAGCGCGATCCAGCGCCTGACTCTCCGCCTGCCGATACCCACGGGTATTGAGGATCCCGGCCAGCAGATGGCGGTTGACCTGGGTATGCTGGGCCACCAGCAGGTTCTCGATCACCGACATCTCGCGGAATAAACGTATATTCTGGAAGGTGCGCGCCAGGCCAGCGCGGTTCACCAGATGGGTGCCACCGAACATCTTGTAATAGATCCGCCTCCCCAGCTGCGCCGGGTGGAGAAAATCGTCCGGGTGAAGCTTCTGCCCCAGCACCTGAATAACATCGGTGACCTTTTCCCGCGCCCGCAGCACGATACTGCCCCCCGTCGCCCGATAAAAACCGGTCAGGCAGTTAAACACCGTGGTCTTGCCCGCGCCGTTGGGGCCGATCAGGGCGGTGATCGACCCCCGCTCCACCTCCAGATTGACATCATTCAGCGCTTTGATGCCGCCGAAATGCATCATCAGATGCTCAACGCGTAAGATGCTGTCGGTCATGGCGCGACTCCTTTTCGCAACGCAACCCCGCTGCGGCTGGTGCGCACCAGGCCGCGCGGCCGCCAGATCATCATCATCACCATCAGCACGCCGAACAGCAGCACCCGATATTCGTCAAAACCGCGCAGCAGCTCCGGGGTGACCGTCAGAACAAACGCCGCCAGTACCACTCCCAGGGTGGAGCCCATTCCCCCGAGCACCACAATCGCCAGGATCAGCGCCGACTCAAAAAAGGTGAACGACGTCGGGTTAACAAACCCCTGATAGCTGGCGAAGAACACCCCGGCGATGCCGGCCGTCGACGCGCCGAGCATAAACGCCGAGAGCTTCACCAGCACGTGGTTGAGTCCCATCGCCCGACAGGCGATCTCATCCTCGCGCAGCGCCTCCCAGGCGCGGCCGATGGGCATCCGCGTCAGGCGATGCTTCACCAGCAGCACCAGCATCACCACCAGACACAGCACGGCGTAGAGAAAGATGAATTTCAGGTTGGGGTTGTAGCTGACGTGGAAAAACTCATGGATGGGGATGCCGCCATCCTTGGCCCGGCGGGTAAACTCGAGGCCAAACAGCGTGGGGGATGGCACCGGTACGCCGTTAGGGCCCCCGGTGAAGCTCACCCAGTTGTTAAGCACCAGGCGGATAATTTCGCCAAAGCCGAGGGTGACGATGGCCAGATAGTCGCCCCGCAGGCGCAGGACGGGGACGCCCACGATGACGCCGGCGATGCCGGCAAAGAAGGCGCCGATGAGCATGGAGACCAGCAGGCGCAGGGGGCCCATGGGGATCAGCTCCTGGAGGGAGATGGAGGCCACCACGCCGGAGAAAGCACCCACGCTCATAAAGCCGGCGTGGCCCAGGCTCAGCTCGCCGGAGATGCCCACCACCAGGTTCAGTGCCACGGCCATGGTGACATAGGCACAGATGGGGACCAACTGCCCCTGAAGGGAGGGGGAGAGCATCCCGCCGGCATTGAGAAGCTGAAGGATCACAAAGGCGGCAGCAACGATACAGTAGGTGAGGAGATTGCCGAAAAGGCGCTTGCGGCGGAGGGAACGTGTTTTCATATCGGTCACCTCACACTTTCTCGGGCACATACTTGCCCAGCAGTCCGGAGGGCTTGACCAGCAGCACCACGATCAGGACGGCAAAGACCACCGCGTCGGAGATGTTGGTGTTGAAGGCCTTGGCAAAGATCTCGATGATGCCCAGCAGGATGCCGCCCAGCATGGCCCCAGGGATGGAGCCGATGCCGCCGAAGACGGCGGCGGTAAAGGCTTTGATGCCGGGCAGGGCGCCGGTGGTGGGCATGAGGGAGGGGTAGGTGGAGCAGAGCAGCACACCGGCGATGGCTGCCAGGGCGGAGCCGATGGCAAAGGTCATGGAGATGGTGCTGTTCACGTTGATACCCATGAGCTGGGCAGCCGCCTTGTCTTCCGAACAGGCCCGCATGGCCTTGCCCATGCGGGTATGTCCGGTGAACCAGGTGAGCCCCAGCATAATGACGATGCAGGCGGCCACCGTCACCAGGGCCACGTGGGTGATGGTGAGCTGGCCGTCCAGCAGTTTGATAGAGCCGGTGCCCACTACGGAGGAGAAGGACTTGGGATTGGAGGTCCAGAGCAGCAGAGCGCTGTTCTGGAGGAAATAGCTCACGCCGATAGCGGTGATGAGCACGGCCAGGGAGGGCGCCTGGCGCAGCGGCTTATAGGCCAGCCGTTCGATGACCATGCCCAGGACGGTGCACACTACCATGGCCAGCAGCACGCCGGCCAGAGCAGGGACCACGGCGCCGGCCAGAGAGCCCTCCTCAAAGCTGCCGGACAGGCCGCTCATGGTGAAAAAACAGATATATGCCCCCACCATAATGACGTCTCCGTGGGCAAAGTTCAACATTTTGGCAATACCGTAGACCATCGTATAGCCCAGGGCAATGATGGCGTACACGCTGCCCAGACTGATGCCGTTGATGAGATTGTTGAGAATACTCAAGACCAGTCACCTCTTTTTCTTTTGCTGCGCAGATGCGCGCGAAAAACTGGACAGCATGGCGAAAACCTCTGCGGCAACGTCTGCCGCAGACGTTTTCGCCATGCGTGCAAGAATAAGGGACACGGGCTGCCGAGGGGACCCCGGCAGCCCGTTCCATGGATTTCCCGGGAAAAAGGGGAGTTCGGAAAATCAGCGGGCGACGTAGACGCCGTCCTGCACCTCGAAGACCAGGGGAGCCTTGGAGATCTCACCGGTGGCGGCCCAGGTCATACCGGAGCCAGTGAGTCCGTCTACGCTGAAGTCGGAGGAGGTGAAGGTGGAGATCAGGGCGGCGCAGATATCCTCGTGGCTCATGTCGGCGGTGACACCGGCCTTCTGGCAGGCCTCGTAGATGGCGTAGATGCAGTCATAGCCGTCAGCGGCGAACTGGTTGGGGATCTCATTGTAGCGCGTCTGGTACTCGGAGACGAAGCTGGCAGTGCGCTCGTCAGTGGCGGAGGCGTTGAAGGGGGTCATCAGCAGCAGGCCCTCCGCCAGGGAGGTGTCGAAGCCCTCGATGGCCAGGATGCCGTCCATGCCGTCGCCGCCCATGAAAGTCGGCTCATAACCCATGCTCTTGGCCTGATTCAGGATCAGGGAAGCGGGGGTGTAGTAAATGGGCATGAACACCAGCTCAGCGCCCCCGTCCTTGGCGGCGTTCAGCTGCACGGTGAAGTCGGTGTTGGTGTCATCGGGGAAGGTCTGCTCAGCCACGACCTCCAGGCCCACCTCGGCGGCCTGGGAGATGAAGCCCTGGGCGATGCCGGTGGAGTAGGCGTCGCCGTTGTTGTAGATCACAGCCACCTTGGTAGCCAGGCCATTTTCCGCCACATAGTTGGCAGCGGTGACGCCCTGGTCGGGGTCAGTGAAGCACATCTGGAAGACGTTATCCTTGCCGGCAGTGACGTCGGTGGAGGAAGCGGAGGGAGTCAGCTGAAAGTAGCGCTCGTTGAAGGTCTCAGCAGCCACGGAGACGCAGGGAGTGGTGGTGGTGCAGCCATAGACGATCTGCATGCCGTTGCCCTTCAGGGCGTTGTAGGCGTTGATGGCCTTCTCAGCGTCACCCTCGTCATCCTGAAACTCCAGGGAGAGCTGGATACCGCCCAGGGCGTTGATCTCGTCCACCGCGATCTCAGCCCCCTGCTTGGTGGCGATGCCATAGGTGGCGGCGGAGCCAGTCAGGGGGCCGATGCCGCCGATCTTGATTGCACCATCCGCGCCGGCGGTGCTGGAAGCCGGGGTGGAAGCGGAGGAGCCGCCGGAAGGGGCGCTGGTGGTGCCGGAAGAGCCGTTGGAGCAGCCGGCCAGCAGGCCGACACACATCACGCCGGTCAGGGCCATGGCAAGAAACTTTTTCATCTTCATAACCTCCTGTCAAATGGAAACAGAGGCGGGTCTGGAGCGGCCCGCAGACCTGAATAAAATAAGGGAATTTTCAGGTTTGGAGCCCATTATATTGGCAGGAAGGACAACTGTCAATGGGGAAAATACACAAGGCGGGGAGCGGATGGGATGGCTTCAAATGGTGATGGGGCGAAAAAAAGGAAGAAAAAGAAAAAAATTTTCAAAAAAAGCCCTGCACTTTGCGGAAAAACTGCAAATTTGCCGTCATGGAACAGGGAGAGGAGAGAAAGAATATAAAGTATGTTACATTTGGAACGGAAATTTCTTTGAAATCTATGGCGTCTCCCAAAGCTGTGCAAAATGACGGAAGAAAAAACGAAACATGCAAAAAAATAAGGCGAAATCGAAAAAGCGGGCTGCTCTCTAAAGAGAGCAGCCCGCAGAACGGTCAGAAAAGATATTACTTCGCAGCCTTGGCAGCCTTGATGGCATCGATGAGCAGGGGAGTGACCTTGAACAGGTCGCCGCAGATGCCGTAGTCGGCAATCTCGAAGATGGGCGCAGTGTCGTTCTTGTTCACCGCGATGATGCACTCGGAGTCCTGCATACCGGCCTTGTGCTGGATGGCGCCGGAGATGCCCAGGGCGATGTACACCTTCGGATGCACCGTCTTGCCGGTCTGGCCCACCTGATGGTCGGCAGACAGCCAGCCGGAGTCGATGGTGGCACGGGAGCCGCCCACGACGCCGCCCAGGACGTCCGCCAGCTCCTCAGCCAGCTTGATGCCGCCCTCGACATCCTTGCTGATGCCGCGGCCCACAGACACGATGTAGTCCGCGCCGATCAGGTCCACCAGCTTCTTGGCGGCCTTCACGACCTCCACAACCTCGGTGTTCAGGTCACTCCCGCTCAGCTGGAAGCTGGGCTTCACGATCTCGCACGCATCCGCCTTGGCCTGATCGAAGACGTTCTTCTTCATCACGCCGGGGCGCACCGTCGCCATGCAGGGACGGAACCGCGGGCAGATGATGGTGGCCATCAGGTGGCCGCCGAAAGCCGGCCGGGTCATCTTCAGGTTTCGGTCCTCCATATCCCACTTCTGGCTGTCCACGTCCAGGGTGCTGGACTCACGCAGGAACTGGATATAGTTCGCCACATCCACGTCCAGGTGGGTGCAGTCGGCGCACAGGCCGGTATGCAGACGGGCCGCGCAGCGGGGCCCCAGGTCACGGCCGATGTTGGTGGCGCCGATCAGGAACGCCTCGGGCTTCAGATCCTCGATCACGTCGCAGATGACCTTGGCATAGGCATCGGTGTTGTAGACGGCCAGCAGGGGGCTCTCGCACACCAGCACCTTGTCGGCGCCGTAGCCGCCCAGCTCCTTGGCGGCGGACTCGATGCCCTCGCCGCCCAGCAGCAGGCCGCACAGGTTCACGCCCAGCTCGTCGGCCAGGTCGCGGCCCTTGGAGATCAGCTCAAAGTCAGTGGGCATCAGTTTGCCCTCGCGCTGCTCGCAGAAGACCCACACATCCTTGAAAGCAGCGATATCGGCGCTGTTGAAATTAGACATATTCGTTTATCCCCTTTCTCAGATGATGTGCTTCTTCGCCAGAATGTCGGCCAGCTTCTCGCAGGTCGCCTTGTCGGCGCCCTCCAGCATCATGCCGGCGCCCTTCTGGGGCGGGGTGAAGCTCTTGAAGATGTTGGTGGGAGAGCCCTTCAGGCCGATGGTGGTGGCGTCGATCAGGGGATCGTCCTTCAGCGCCTCATAGTCGTAGGTGGTCATGGGCTTGCCGTAAGCCTCGAACACACCGCCCACGCTCATATAGCGGGGCTCGTTCAGCTCCTTGATGCAGGTGATCAGGCAGGGAGTCTTGACCTTGATGGTCATGTAGCCGTCCTCCAGCATCCGCTTCACAGTGATGGTGTCGCCGTCCTTCTGGATGTCGGCGGCGTAGGTCACCTGGGGCAGATGCAGCTTCTCGGCAATCTGGGGACCCACCTGGGCAGTGTCGCCATCGATGGCCTGCCGGCCGCACATGACGATGTCGTCAGCCTCTACGCCGATCTTGTTGATGGCGGCAGCCAGGATCTGAGAAGTGGCGTATGTATCGGAACCGCCGAACTCGCGGGCGGATACCAGCACGGCCTCGTCAGCGCCCATAGCCAGCGCCTCGCGGAGCATACCGGCAGCGGGAGGCGGGCCCATGGTCACCACAACAACCTTGCAGCCGGTGGCGTCCTTGATCTTCAGGGCCGCCTCCAGGGCGTTCATATCGTCGGGGTTGGTGATGGTCTGCATGGACGCACGGTTCAGGGTGCCGTCCGGATTCACCGCCACCTTACCGGAGGTGTCGGGAACCTGCTTGATGGAAACAATGATTTTCATAAAGTCCCTTCCTCATAATAGTCAAATCATGATATTTTCTTTTTTCGCTTGGTACGTCAATCCATCCCGGAATTTCGGATGCGCAATGGCAATGAGTGCCTTTGTCCGCTGACTTAAGGTTTTTCCCCGTAGCTTTGCGATGCCGTATTCTGTCACGATGCAGTCCACATCATTTTTACTGGTGCTGACACAGGCACCAGGTGTCAAAGTAGGGACAATGCGGCTGACCTCCCCGCCGCCTGCAGTAGAGGAGAAGGCGATGAAGCTCTTTCCGCCTTCGGACTGGATCGCGCCCCGGACATAGTCGCTCTGCCCGCCGGTTCCGGAGATGTGCCGGGTCCCGATGGACTCGGCACAGACCTGACCGTAGAAGTCCACTTCCAGCGCCGCATTCACAGACATAAACTTGGGATGCCGGGCAATGATCGCAGGATCGTTGACATAGTCCACTGGGAGCATGGCCACGGCTGGATTGTCATTGATATAGTCGTACATCTTACGGGAGCCCACCGCAAACGTCGCCACGGTTTTCCCGGTGTGAATAGGCTTCCGGCTGTTGTCAACGGCGCCGCACGCGATCAAATCCACCATGC
>OGUJ01002255.1_pt1 | contig 9889 bp, 7 predicted proteins | sample 1573661 | NCBI WGS metagenome assembly OGUJ01 (sample SAMEA2581933, study PRJEB24529) | metagenome | biome: Human gut stool | place: China | collected 2011
GTATACTCTTTTACGAGTAAGATTATGTATTACCACTAATACTCATCAGGTGAGTTGCAGGAGCAGATTATTAACAGAAATCCTTCAAACACAGTTATCCAGGATATTAACACGGGTGAAGCCATACTCTTGGCTATAAAGATGATGACGGGATCAGAACAGTTATTAATCCATACAACAAAATACAGAAAACAACAGAAAAAAATAACAGACATTACTTAACAAAGAACATTACAGTCAGTGTGTACATTACAGATTTATATTCAGGTGTTGCGGGACTACATTACAGCAGAGAGGGGTAAGGACAGAGTTACAAGTACTACTAGAGAGAATATCACTGCACAGATACTTCTATGAGTATATCTTTATGAGAGATCCGTCTACAGGATTGGGTTATAAGGTGTATTTACAAGGTATAATTACAGGATAGAATTACAGAGTTCATTTACAAGGTATAATTACAGGATCATTTACATGACCATACTTCTGTAAATAATACTAATTAACCTTAATTATTTTTTTATGGTACATGAACTGCCTGTAGCTGTAACGATAAACAAATCACCCAAAATGAAAAATACTGGTTATCACAGTTCAGAGAACTCGTATGAGTGTCCCCCTGAGCAATGCTTCATTTTCTGTGGTTCTGTGTGATAGAGTTATACTGAGTACAGTGGCAGTAACACTGCTTTCCATCACTTGAGGATAAAATTCATTAAAAAATTAATCGCATGAATTAACAGGTTTTTTTATGAAATGTTATGCATCTCAACCAATATGATTAACAGAAAACTTCATCATGACAACACGTATAACGTTCAGTATGACCAGTGATGAGACGCTGCGAATTGTGGATGAGTACTGTCATACCCACAAACTTTCGCGCTCTAAGGTAATCGACGCATTACTCAGCGCCACAGCACCTGTCCTTAACGATATTAACTGTTATTATCAACTTGCAGGCGAACTGCAGTCACGCTTATTAAATGGAGTGTATCAACGGGATCTTCCTCGCAAACGCAATGTCGTCAGTGCAGAGAAGTATTGTCTGGAAATCTGGGAAAACAAACTTTTCACCAGAAGAGTCCTGGAGTTTGACAGTTCAAATGGTGTTCTGTACGCGCTGAAACATAAAAGACACTATCGCCGGGATAAGATGATTGGAAGGGTTGAAAGTCGGTATATCAAAGACATTTGCGAATACCAGATGCAGCTATCCGGGGAGAAGACGAAATATGCCTGTTTTATTTATATCGAAAGAACAATATACAATCACGATAATCCATCCGGTGGGACACCTGTAAAAGTGGCTGTTGGTAATGCAGTCATCCTGCTGGCAAAAGACGTGATATATGACGAGTACTTTTTTGATCTGCGGCAGTCATTTTTCGTGAGCGTTAAAGATCTTGTGGCCTCTGGCGCAAAAGGTATTCCGGAGACACAGAAATATCCGGACGTTTATTGCTGGATCCCGCTTTTCTCCATAAATTCCGGCGTGGTCATTACCCCGGTCTATAAAATTGATCCCCGGAAACCCGTAACGGTAAAAAAACCGGATCAGATCACTGTTGTTTGTAATTACAGAGAATAATTTCAGTCTTCTCCGTTCACCGCAACAGTGTTTACCTCTGCTTTATCTTCCTTTCAGTAAATACAAACCACAGCTCTGGCAGGTACAGGGCGTGGTTTATCTCCGATACTCCCCTGCGCAGTAATAATCATCACTGAAAATACTGATTCCGTCACGGCAAAACGCCATCCCATATTCCGGCAACACAAAATCATCTTCCGTTTATACCGGCTTCACTGACAAAACAGACAACCTGTATTGCCTGTACACAACAGTTTCTCTCCTGGCAGGAATATTCCTCAACTTTTTTACGTTTCTCCCCGGTTGTTATGCCGGTGAAGGTGGTGCGTCGTTTTCATCACCAACGCCGGTTGAGATTAACAACATCCGGAGGAACATTTTCATGAAGACCCCAGTTTCGCTGATGGATGACCAGATGGTCGACATGGCGTTTATCACTCAACTGACCGGCTTAACCGATAAGTGGTTTTACAAGCTCATCAAGGATGGTGCCTTTCCGGCCCCCATCAAACTCGGCCGCAGCTCCCGATGGCTGAAAAGTGAAGTGGAAGCCTGGCTGCAGGCGCGTATTGCACAATCCCGTCCGTAATTCCTGACCATTACCCGTTCAACCGCAGCGAATACACTATCCGGCCTCCGGAGGCATTCTGCTGCGTGCTAAAGGAGAGAATATTATGCAACAACTTGAAAACAGGTGTGACCTGCTGCTCATCCAGCATCAGAAATGGATGACAAGCGTGACGAGGCTTATCGTCGCTCATGGAATGGGGTCTCCGCATCTTCATGGTTATCACCGCCTGACCCTGGCCCACTTTTTTCTGCCGGAAAAAGGCACCATCATCTCGGTGGCACCACAGGGACTCTATCAGGTAGTCAACCCGGGAACGCCACCGTTCATTCCTGCCATTCAGGAAGGGTTAATGACCAGCATTCAGACCCATGAAATCATGCTGCTTACACATTTTAATCTGGGCGGCGTTTTACTCAGTGAGCTACATCGTCTGGGTGAAAACCGGCTGGCAAACAGGCTGAACAGCCTGCTCCGGCGTTTCGACGATCGTGATCTCTACCACACGCTGATATGGCTGTGCTGGTATGATCTGATGTGTGCCCACTCCATGCAGCCCTGGACTGAAGAGTTAAAGCATAAATCACATGCAGAGCTTGAAAACTGGGCTGTGGCGCGCAAACGGGAAAAGCGCGAGCTGGAACTGATGATTGACGAGTACCTGTTATACGCCTGTTGATTCATAACGTTCCCGGGGTTCCTTCCTCATCGTTACACACAGCCGGACGGCTATCTATGGCTGTCCGCCAAATGACCATCGCCGCATTTCGTTCTGCTGAAAACGGTACGTAGCCAGTGATACCGGAATTTCCGGAGAGGGTCGCAGGTATATTGCTTCTGTGCAATTGATGCTTATTTACATTGGATGTAGTTATTTCTGCATCCAATGCTATCGGAAAGAGATTAACCAGCAAATGGTTCCTCAAATCGTATTGATATTTACCCGGCGTATTGAGCACCACCATCTGACACTCCGTTCCCGCATCAAACGACTGGACCGAAAAACGATTTGCTTTTCACGCTCCGTGGAAATTCACGAAAAAGTTTTTGGGTCATTCATCGAAAAACACATGTTCTGCTGACTGGAACCATCACCCGGAAATATACGTCAACTGAACAATAACGATTTTTTCTTTATGGGATCCCATACACTTTCCCATACCCCTCTGAAAATCAGTCATCAACTCACCAACACATCTTCTGAAATCTGTATTAAACTTATTGCTTAAATAGATGATATAACACATCTTCCATTGCACGGAATCAGCAAAAACTGTCGTTCTGGCAATCTTAACAAGATCACTTATCGGTTAATTTCATCAGTAAACAATGGAATATCACACTGATAAAATGAACACTCAGGGTGAGATAATAAAATTTACATAAAAACCATTGCTGCGGATTATTTATTTCATGCAGATAAACGATAAAATACAAAAGGGTATATTTCTCAATGTAACAGTCAATTATTCATCTCCACTGGCGAGCACGGTCAGCACACAAACAAAGTGAGTCCTCCTGCTTAATCATTGCGTATCAGAAACTAAAAAAACAAAAGATTCTGCAAACAACGTAACAATTTTCATCACATTTTCCGAAGGCAGATATATCCACAAACGGTATTCAGCGTTGAATTAACAAGTCTTACAGAGCTATACATAGCTTATAAAACCGCTCAACGTTCATTATCACCAGACTATTTATCGGGAATGCCACCTGTTATTAAAATAAGAACACTATCAGCAGTAAAATATTAACACAACACCTGTCCACTCTTTCTGTTCTTTTAACTCAACCGGCCTCGAAAATATTCCCTGATTAGTGCATCATAGCCTTCTTTTTTCTTTCTCGATCATCAAAACAAACACAACACTCACAACCACAAACAAAACAGAATCAAAACATAAAATTAACAACACCAGTCAGCAGGAAAACACTGAATATTGAGGTGTACTGTAACCAGGACAGCGCATACGGCACATGTGATCAACACAGCCCATTCTTTTCTGCCACCCCCCAAATGCAGAATAAACAAGCATAACCCAATGAATATAAAAGAAAATATGATTTTTCACCATCATAAAAACATCAATGTATCTTTATATAAAAACACTGATAACATGACATAAACATTTAAAAACATAAACAAATCACAACAAAAACATTTGATAATCACTTAGTGACAAAATAAAATTGAGACGATTTTGTTATAAGAGAGGCGACATGGAGTGAGATAATGAATAACGAACAGATGCTTATCAAATGCAAAGATCCCCGTAAATGTCGGTTTTATGCCGAATATCTGAATCACAAATACCCCAATGAATTCCCTCAGTTTGCGCCTGACAACCCACAAAACTGTATCAGAAATGTTAATTCGTTTTTAAAAGAAAAGTATTATAAAGCTTCAAACAATTCTTTTGGTGTTTTTGGTTCGACTGCAGAAGAAGCTCTCAGCAAAGAAATTAATGAACTTGAAATTATTGCAGGGCAGGCAATACTGCCTGAAGAGAGTTTTCTCTGGTTGAAAACTGACGAACTTGCGACTTTCTTTACCTGGACAACTATTTATCTGTCGAAGGAAGACCATACAAACTTCCCGGAAATGAATCATAATTCATCAGTAATAAAAAACGGAATTGAAGTCAGAAAAATACGAACAGTTACCAATGAAACGTTAAACACTTACAAAAAAAGTAATCTCCCGGATAATCCATCATCCCATAACGAACGAATAAAAGTAATCATTTCATATTTTGACTCCTGCCATTCTTTAATTAATAAAAATGCAAAAAGCATATACCTCGAGGAACTCAGGCAGGCGTGGCTTAAAAAGAAAAGTGCCTGTCAAAAGTTTAAGTGGCTCCTTCCTGACGATGATGAAATGTGTCAGTGGTTCTGGACAAGACTGAAACAAAAACAGGATGAAAAACATCCAGTACATAACCCAGTGACCCGGTGGTTCATACCATCTTCAACGAAAGAATATTATCTTGCCTCTCTTGTCGCCTTTGCTTTATGGAAAGAAGCGCCTGATACCATTGAACTGTTCAGAACACGAATAAATCATGCCTGGCATCAGAAAAAACAAAAGGACAAATATCGGAGTGATGGTAAAAAGGCCATTAATATACATATAAGAAGCAATGTGAAAGAAATGCTTGATGAGCTCAGAACTGTTTACGGTCTGAGAACAGGAGAGTTTTTTGAAATGCTGATTACAGAGAAATATCTTGAACACAAGCGAAGGAAGTAATTCATTACCTGTTACATTCTAAATAATCTCAGACAGATATTATCTCCGTGAATCCCCCGCCACCTTTCCGGTGCGCGGGGTTTTGTCTTTTTTCACCGGGAATACATGTATGAATCCGTCTGATGCCATTGAGGCAATTGAAAAACCGCTCTCCTCCCTGCCTTACTCACTTTCCCGTCACATCCTGGAACATCTGCGCAAACTCACCAGTCACGAACCCGTGATTGGCATTATGGGTAAAAGCGGGGCCGGTAAATCCTCACTCTGTAATGCACTGTTTCAGGGGGAGGTCACCCCGGTCAGTGATGTTCACGCCGGCACCCGGGAAGTGCGGCGCTTCCGTCTGAGTGGCCATGGTCACAGCATGGTTATCACTGACCTGCCCGGGGTGGGCGAGAGCCGGGACAGGGATGCAGAGTATGAAGCCCTGTACCGTGACATTCTGCCTGAACTTGACCTGGTACTGTGGCTGATTAAAGCCGATGACCGTGCCCTGTCTGTGGATGAGTATTTCTGGCGACACATCCTGCACCGGGGACATCAGCAGGTGCTGTTTGTGGTGACGCAGGCCGACAAAACGGAGCCCTGCCATGAATGGGATATGGCCGGCATTCAGCCTTCTCCCGCACAGGCACAGAACATTCGGGAGAAAACGGAGGCGGTATTCCGTCTGTTCCGGCCCGTACATCCGGTTGTGGCCGTATCGGCCCGCACCGGCTGGGAACTGGATACGCTGGTCAGCGCGCTCATGACAGCGCTTCCCGACCATGCCGCCAGTCCCCTGATGACCCGCCTGCAGGACGAGCTGCGCACGGAATCTGTCCGGGGGCAGGCCCGTGAACAGTTTACCGGTGCGGTGGACCGGATATTTGACACGGCGGAGAGCGTCTGTATTGCCTCTGTTGCACGCACGGTTCTGCGAGCCGTCCGTGACACGGTGGTCTCTGTTGCCCGCGCGGTATGGAACTGGATTTTCTTCTGAACACTCTGCCAGGGGAAATGCCTGATTACATTGCGTTAACCAACTGAAAACATGACACAAACACCTCATACTCCTCCTGTTTCTCTTGCGTGACCGCTCCGCTGTCAATAGAATAAAACGATCGATAAAACAGGTATCGATCGTCACTATCGATCGTTTATAGTGGTTAATGGCCTGCGAAAAGGCAGCTGAATCTCTTCATCATGCAGAACGGAATTGCACACAACGGACTGATACTTCTCTGGCGGATGAGAGAGGGGAAGCATTTATGTCCGGGAAAAACCACTTTATCTGACCATGCTGTTTTGTACCTGCCGGTATCCACTTTTGTGGGTACCGGCTTTTTTATTCACCCTCTGTAAGGAAAAGCTGATGAAACGACATCTGAACACCAGCTACAGGCTGGTATGGAATCACATTACGGGCACCCTGGTGGTGGCCTCCGAACTGGCCCGCTCACGGGGAAAACGCGCCGGTGTGGCGGTTGCGCTGTCTCTTGCTGCTGTCACGTCAGTCCCGGCACTGGCTGCTGACACGGTTGTACAGGCGGGAGAAACCGTGAGCGGCGGAACACTGGAAAATCATGACAACCAGATTGTCTTCGGTACGGCCAACGGAATGACCATCAGTACCGGTCTGGAGTATGGGCCGGATAACGAGGCCAATACCGGCGGACAATGGATACAAAATGGCGGTATCGCCAACAACACTACTGTCACCGGTGGTGGTCTTCAGAGAGTGAATGCCGGAGGAAGCGTTTCAGACACGGTTATCAGTGCCGGAGGCGGACAGAGCCTTCAGGGGCAGGCAGTGAATACCACTCTGAACGGCGGTGAGCAGTGGGTACATGAAGGCGGGATTGCAACGGGTACCGTCATTAATGAGAAGGGCTGGCAGGCCGTCAAATCCGGCGCAGTGGCAACCGACACGGTTGTGAATACCGGCGCGGAAGGGGGACCGGATGCAGAAAATGGTGATACCGGGCAGTTTGTTCGCGGAAATGCCGTACGTACCACTATCAATGAAAATGGTCGTCAGATTGTGGCTGCTGAAGGAACAGCAAATACCACTGTGGTTTATGCCGGCGGCGACCAGACGGTACATGGTCACGCACTGGATACCACGCTGAATGGGGGGTACCAGTATGTGCACAACGGCGGTACAGCGTCTGACACTGTTGTGAACAGTGACGGCTGGCAGATTGTCAAGGAAGGTGGTCTGGCGGATTTCACCATCGTTAACCAGAAAGGCAAACTGCAGGTGAACGCCGGTGGTACAGCCACGAATGTCACCCTGAAGCAGGGAGGCGCACTGGTCACCAGTACGGCGGCAACCGTCACCGGCAGCAACCGTCTGGGCAATTTCGCGGTGGAAAACGGTAAGGCTGACGGCGTTGTTCTGGAGTCCGGCGGTCGCCTGGATGTACTGGAGGGCCATTCAGCGCAGAAAACACGGGTGGATGACGGCGGTACCCTGGCAGTGTCTGCCGGTGGTAAGGCGACAGGTGTCACCATGACATCCGGTGGTGCCCTGATTGCAGACAGTGGTGCTACTGTTGAGGGGACCAATGCCAGCGGTAAGTTCAGTATTGATGGCATATCCGGTCAGGCCAGCGGCCTGCTGCTGGAAAATGGCGGCAGCTTTACGGTTAATGCCGGGGGACAGGCCGGTAACACCACTGTCGGATATCGTGGAACACTGACGCTGGCTGCCGGGGGAAGTCTGAGTGGCAGAACACAGCTCAGTAAAGGTGCCAGCATGGTACTGAATGGCGATGTGGTCAGTACCGGCGATATTGTTAACGCAGGAGAGATTCACTTTGATAATCAGACGACACAGGAAGCCGCGCTGAGCCGTGCTGTTGCAAAAGGCGGCTCCCCGGTAACGTTCCATAAACTGACCACCAGTAACCTCACCGGTCAGGGTGGCACCATCAATATGCGTGTTCGCCTTGATGGCAGCAATGCCTCTGACCAGCTGGTGATTAATGGTGGTCAGGCAACCGGCAAAACCTGGCTTGCGTTTACAAATGTCGGAAACAGTAACCTCGGGGTGGCAACCTCCGGACAGGGTATCCGGGTTGTGGATGCACAGAATGGTGCCACCACAGAAGAAGGTGCGTTTGCCCTGAGTCGCCCGCTTCAGGCCGGCGCCTTTAACTACACCCTGAACCGTGACAGCGATGAAGACTGGTACCTGCGCAGTGAAAATGCTTATCGTGCTGAAGTCCCCCTGTATGCCTCCATGCTGACACAGGCAATGGACTATGACCGGATTCTGGCAGGCTCCCGCAGCCATCAGACCGGTGTAAACGGTGAAAATAACAGCGTCCGTCTCAGCATTCAGGGCGGTCATCTCGGTCACGATAACAACGGCGGTATTGCCCGTGGAGCCACGCCGGAAAGCAGCGGCAGCTATGGCTTCGTCCGTCTGGAGGGTGACCTGCTGAGAACAGAGGTTGCCGGTATGTCACTGACGACAGGAGTGTATGGTGCTGCAGGCCATTCTTCCGTTGATGTTAAGGATGATGACGGTTCCCGTGCCGGCACGGTCCGGGATGATGCCGGCAGCCTGGGCGGATACCTGAATCTGACACACACGTCCTCCGGCCTGTGGGCTGACATTGTGGCACAGGGAACCCGCCACAGCATGAAAGCGTCATCGGACAATAACGACTTCCGCGCCCGGGGCTGGGGCTGGCTGGGCTCACTGGAAACCGGTCTGCCCTTCAGTATCACTGACAATCTGATGCTGGAGCCGCAACTGCAGTACACCTGGCAGGGACTCTCCCTGGATGACGGCCAGGATAACGCCGGTTATGTGAAGTTCGGGCATGGCAGTACACAACATGTGCGTGCCGGCTTCCGTCTGGGCAGCCACAACGATATGACCTTTGGTGAAGGCACCTCATCCCGTGACACCCTGCGCGACAGTGCAAAACACAGTGTGCGTGAACTGCCGGTGAACTGGTGGGTACAGCCTTCTGTTATCCGCACCTTCAGCTCCCGGGGTGACCTGAGCATGGGTACAGCCGCAGCCGGCAGTAACATGACGTTCTCACCGTCCCAGAATGGCACGTCACTGGACCTGCAGGCCGGACTGGAAGCCCGTGTCCGGGAAAATATCACCCTGGGCGTTCAGGCCGGTTATGCCCACAGCGTCAGCGGCAGCAGCGCTGAAGGCTATAACGGTCAGGCCACGCTGAATGTGACTTTCTGATAATCAGGGCACTCCCCTTCAGGCCCCGGTCATTATGACCGGGGCCTTTTACTTTAAGGGATCAACAGATATGCCGGGTTGTGCATCACGTTTATTGCCCGAAGACCCTTTTACTGCCAAATGGCATCTGAATTGATCACAGTCTGGCCGGTTATTACCCGCTCCCGATGGGGATATTGGGTGATCTCCTTCCATGAAAATACGCAGCTCACCAGTGGAGGGCTTCTCAGACAATAAACGTCATTCATTTCATCTGTCAGGCCGCGTCTTCTC
>OGUJ01002258.1_pt1 | contig 9877 bp, 7 predicted proteins | sample 1573661 | NCBI WGS metagenome assembly OGUJ01 (sample SAMEA2581933, study PRJEB24529) | metagenome | biome: Human gut stool | place: China | collected 2011
ACATACGAATAGAGAGAATCATTGGGGTGGGGAGTTTCCTCACCCTATTTTTGTGGTATCAGATTAAAGATATAAATAATAAAAACGAGATAAGTTATGCGTAAGATTATAATAAGTTTCTGCATCCTGTTCGCTGCCCTTTCCTTACAAGCGCAGTCTGTTAACGGAATCCGTATCGACGGCGGAAATACTCCGATACTTGTTTACTTGGGAGGAAACCAAATCAGTTTGCCTACTACTACCTGCTTTATAGCCAATTTGAATCCCGGACATTATACTGTTGAAGTATATGCCACCCGCTTTACCCGTCCGGGAGAGCGAGTATGGAAAGGAGAAAAATTGTATAAAGACTATGTTTATTTCGATGGTAGGGGAGTGAAAGAGATATGGGTAGACGGACGTGATAACATGCATCCGGAAAGACCCGACCGCCCCGGACAGGGGGGACATCGTCCGGGACAAGGAGAACACCGCCCGGGATATGGTTACAACAGGGTCATGAACGATCAGCTCTTTCAAACGTTTTATAATGAGATGAAGAAGGAGCCTTTTAAAGATGATCGTATAAAGTTGCTTAATGCTGCATTGGCCGGTTCTGATTTTACATCTGCCCAATGTCTCCAACTGACCAAACTTTATACATTTGACGATGACCGGATGGAAATTATGAAGATAATGTATCCCCGCATTGTAGATAAAGAAGCTTTCTTTACAGTGATTAATACCCTGACATTTACTTCCAGCAAGGACAAGATGAATGATTTTGTGATAGGGTATGGTCAGCGTTGATACTATTAACTGTACGGTTATAGAGATATGTTACGCATGTTTATTGAGGAATATTATCGGAATAATAAATGATAGGAGATTGAATTATGAAACGAATACTTTTTTTACTCTTTGCGGTCGGTCTGACTGCCAATATGACCGTAATGGCTGGAATGAGCACCAGCAAGGTACGTAAGGAGACACGTTTTCTTACCGATAAGATGGCGTATGAATTGAGTTTGAGTACACAGCAATATAATGATGCGTATGAGATTAATTACGACTTTATTTATTCTGTCCGTAATATAATGGATTACGTAGCACGTGGTTACGAATGGGCATTAGATGATTATTATGAAGCTTTGGATATCCGTAACGACGATCTTCGCTGGGTATTGAGTGATGCGCAGTATCGCCGGTTTCTCGGTGCCGAGTATTTCTATCGGCCGATTTATGTAACCGGAGGGAAATGGAGTTTCAGGGTGTACATCAATTACCCGAACCGTAGCTTATTCTATTTTGGTGTGCCTTATCATTACCGTACTTATTGTGGAGCGCATTATCGTCCGCACTTTCACCATACAAGCTACTATCGGGGAAGATATACTAATTTCAACCATTACTCTGCACCGCACCGGGTGAGAGATCAGAGAGTATATCACTCTTATCGTCGTTCGGACTTCGGTTCTGTCCGGTTCCGTCCGAATACTTCCACTCGTCCGCATAATGCACCGACACGTCCGGGTAATTCTTCCCGTCCGGGTTCATCGGCAACACGACCTGGAACATCTCGTCCAAGTACATCTACTCGTCCTGATACGTCTCGTCCCGGAACGACAACGCGACCTGGTACGTCTACTCGTCCCCGTCCGGAAACAAGTTCCGGTTCTTCAAGCTCTAATCGCAGACCGACAAGCGGAAGTTCGACAAGTAGCGGTTCCAACCGTGAAAGTGGAAAAACAAGTAGCAGCTCAAGGGAAAGTTCAAATAGGCGAAACGATAGTAGTGGTTCCTATAATAGAAATAACAGTTCTGATAGAAACAATAGTTCTTCCAGTCGTGGTAGCTCCGGTCGTGGCAGTTCTAGTTCCAATCGTGGCAGTTCCAGCTCCAGTCGTAGTTCTTCCAGTCGCAGTAGTGAAAATACTACCAGCCGTAGCAGTAGTACTACCTCTAGCCGTAGTAGCGGTAGTTCGAGTTCTACTCGAAGCAGCGGTAGCTCTACCCGGAGCAATGTTTCCAGCGGACAAACAGAAAGACGCTCTTCTTCCGGAAGTACGAGAAGTAATAGCACTCAAAGCTCTTCCCGTTCTTCTGAAAGAAACAGCAGTTCAAGAAGATAACCTATTCCTTTATTATTTATATCAATCTCATTGCTCCTCAGCGGTAGGAGAACTAGACTCCGGTTTTTCACCGGCTAGACTATTCCGGGCGTCGCCCGTAACTTGGATCTCGGGGCGGATACTATCCGCCTCGATTTCACTTATTACTCCTTGCTGTGCAAGACGTTTTGCAATCAGCTTGTAGTAACCTTCCATATTCTTCTTTAATTGTCCGCCTTCTGCAAAAGAACTGCGGAAATGCTTGGGTTTCGGGATAATGAAAGCCAGGAAAATACTTTCTTCCGTGGTCAGTTGCGAAGGGCGTTTCTTGAAATAATAAGCAGACGCTTCCTGAATACCATAAACGAGCGGTCCCCATTCTACAATATTCAGATATACTTCGTACATACGTTCTTTGGAAGTTAGTCTTTCATTCTCTATCAGCCACACAATCAATGCTTCTTCCAGTTTACGTGCAAAGTTCTTGTTACGGTTCAGGAATACATTCTTTACCAGTTGCATGGTGATCGTACTTCCTCCGCGTGCAAAGCGTTTCACTTGCAGGTCGTAAATCAGTGCTTCCCGTAAGGCATCGGGCAGAAAACCGCGATGATAAAAGAATGCTCCATCTTCGCTTTGCATGACGGACATTCTTAGAATGGGGGAAATGCTGTCCAGGGGGGTAAAGTGTTTGCATGAAGGACCGATAGGGAAGGTTCGTACCGGCACTCCATTCTCATAAGCTGTGTAAATGAACTCGTCGGACATTTTGGAGAGTGAAGTAGCTCCATAGCTTATGATATGGAAATCTTTTTCTTTCAATTCAGATTCCAGTTTGAGACTATCCAGTTGCGCAAAATCAATGTCTAACAGAAAATGATAAGCCAGCTCACCACTTGTCTTTATACCTTCCAGGTTACTGAATAATCCTTTCGGCAGAGAACTGAACAGATCGTCTGCCGGAAACCAGGATTTGTTGACTGCTGCAGTGAAATGCCAGTTTCCCTTCTCCTTCTCGGCCCGTAAATAAGGATGAAACTGGAGTTTGTTGAAGTCAACAATGGTGGTACTGTCCAATTCAAATGAGTGTCCGTTTATGTTCATCTCGTAACAGAGTTGTCCGCGATCGAGATGAATGATTTCAGGAGAGAGGGCTTTATGAAATACGTCCAGTCCGTTCACTCTTGCTTTTCCTTTGAGATAGACTTGTTTGGAAGACCCTATTTCTTTCGTCAGGCTATACGATAAAGTGTCAAAGGTTATCTTAGCACCATATCTACGTGTTATATAAGGTATGGAAACTTTTAGAGAATCAGATGAATAAAGCGTTGCTTTTAATGAGTTGTAATGTTGGTGCAGTTCACCATTGGCTATCCAATGCTGTGCTAAACTGTCTTCTTGTATGGTGATGACGGATTGAAAATGATTTTCTTTAATGATAAAAGAAGGAAGAGTGAGAGATGCAAAATTATTGTTTTTTCTTTCCGTGATACAGACATTGTTTAGTTGTCCGTTTTCGGGCATAAAACCATAACATAAATTTAATATTTTGTTGATTCTTTCTGCGTAATTTGTTTGGGGGGCCGTTTGTGGCGACGTTCGAGTGAGATATTCTGGTTTCTTTCTAAAAAGAAAATCGTAGTTGGCGACGGAATCCCGCTTTGTGAATGCAAGTGTAATTCCGTCTGCGGCTACATAACGTATCTTTATTTTTCTGCTTAGTAATTTCCAGAAGTTCAGTTTGACACGAGTGGATGTGAGTGCCAGTAATGTGTCTCGTTGTTCGGGTACAACAGAGAGACCTTCGAGGATGATTTCATTCAATCCATTCATTTCCAGATTATCGTAATGAATACGTAGCCCGTGAGTTTGCTCAATATGGGAGGTACGTTTGTCGACTATGCTTCTTAAGAGAGCGTTGCGACTTAAATAAAGACTGATGAGACAGATGAGTAGAACTCCACTGGCTGACAGCAGAAGAATATGTTTCTTACTGTTCTTTTTCATCGTTTGATTTTGATAATTTATCGGATGCAAAGGTAGACAATATTCTGTTTCGTAGTATATAAACTGTTTTTTTTAATTGGTTTTTCGATTCTAAGCGTACAACTGTTCATTTTCGTACACCACTCTGTTTCGTAATCTTTCTGATTATTAGCTTGTTATCTTTTTGGCACGCTCGTTGCATATCTATAGTCGAAAGCGGACAACGAAGAAAAATGAAAAAAAGTTCAGAATGTTGCAACCGTTTGAGACACTTGATCCGTCTAATAAACAGAAGAACAAATAAACAGAATGTTGAACAAATAAAAAATATACAATTATGAAAACTACAGTATTATTCAGAATGATCGTTTTAGTTGCTATGGTATTTGCAGGTATCTCTAATGCAACAGTGAAGGCACAAAACAATAACTTCATTACTAATGAAGAAACAGTAGGTGATCTTGTAGTATCGAAGGTGATTTACAGATTAGATGGCTCTCTTTATCGTCACATGAAATATGATTTTACCTATGACGATCAGAAGAGAATGGCTACCAAAGAGGCTTTCAAGTGGGATGCTTCCACTGACAAATGGCTGCCGTACTTCAAGATTGATTATACTTATTCTTCTAATGAAATCACTTTGGTATACGCACGTTGGAATGACTCACACAGAGCTTACGATGCATCTGTTGAAAAGAGCGTGTACGAATTGAACGACGCTAATATGCCGGTAGCTTATATGAACTATAAATGGAATGATAAATGGATTGAAGAATCTAGTGTGAACTGGGCTATGAACGTGGCTACTCCGGCAACGAATGAAGCAACTCTGTTGATTGCCAGCAGATAAAAATAAATTAGGAGTTGTGAAATTCCTTCTCTCTCTCTTAATTTAACTGCATTAAAAACGGTGGATTGCCCTATGAGGAAATCCACCGTTCTGTTTATCTGATAAACAGCTTATATTGATTTGTATTACTTTCCGGTGCGGTGCCTATTTAACGAGCGGCAAATATTCTCCATAACCTTCCTCTTTCATTTTCTCTTTCGGGATAAAACGAAGGGAGGCGCTATTGATGCAATAGCGTAATCCGCCTTTCTCTTTCGGACCATCTGTGAATACATGTCCCAGATGCGCATCCCCGGTTTTACTGCGCACTTCCGTACGTATCATGCCATGCGAAGTATCTTTCTTCTCTGCGATGATATCTTTTTGAATCGGCTGGGAAAAGCTAGGCCACCCGCAACCCGAATCGAACTTGTCGGTAGAAACAAACAAAGGCTCTCCGGTGGTAATATCAACATAAATGCCTGGGCGATGCTCATTCCAGTATTCATTGTGGAAGGCCGGTTCGGTGGCATTCTTCTGGGTTACTGCATATTGTTCCGCCGACAGTTCCTTGCGGAGGGTTGAGTCATCCGGTTTTTGATACACTTTTGTTTTCGGTGCATTGGCTTTGCGTGCCATTTCAAATAAAGCAGGATTGATATGGCAGTATCCTCCCGGATTTTTATCCAGATAGTCCTGATGGTAAGTCTCTGCGGGATAGAAATTAGTCAATGGCTTTACTTCTATAGCGATAGGAGTCTTATATTGTGTAGACAATAGTTTAATAGCCTGGTTAATGACAGGAAGATCTTCTTTATTTATATAATAAATTCCGGTTCTATACTGTGTTCCCCGGTCATTACCCTGACGGTTGAGGCTGGTAGGGTCAATTGTCTTGAAATACAGATCAAGCAGCAAATTTAAATCTACCGTTTTAGGAACATAAACCACCTTTACTGTTTCCGCAGCATTGGTTTTTCCTGAACAGACCTGTTCATAACTCGGGTTGGCAACATTACTGTTGGCATATCCTACTTGAGTACTTTCTACTCCTCGAATTTGTTTCAGGAAATGTTCTGTTCCCCAGAAGCATCCTCCTGCAAAATAAATTTCTGCTTGATTTTTCATTGGTTTAGCAACTCCTAAAAATGTATTACTAATCACTACGATCACTATGATGATAAAATACTTCATATCCGTTAGTTCTTTCTATAATAACGAATGAACCAACGGATATGTTTTAAGGAACTACTATACTAAACTCAAATATATTTCTTTTTATTCAATGATCTGTCCTTTGTAGAAATCCAGAATTTTAGTCCTGAACAGATAGTCGTATTTAGCTTGCAACTTATCCGAAAGAGCTTTCGTCAGATTAAGTTTGGCTTCATTATATTCTACAAAGGTAGCTTTGCCGTTATTGAATTTCTCACTCATCAAGCGGAAAGACTCCTCGTTGGCTTTCACTGCAGCTTCACTGGAGTTGTACTTGCTTTCAGCAGCTAGAGCATTATACCAAGCCTGCTGAATCTCTTTGTAGAGTACTTTCTTTGCGTTATCCAATCTCAAAGATAAGTCTATTTGTTGTAAACGAGCGGTGCGTACTCGGTTTCGTGTAGAAAAACGATTAAAGATCGGAACGCTCAAATTGAATCCTACATACTTATTCAAGTTGTTCTTTATCTGACTGCCGAAGCTGTTTTCTGATCTTCCGCTCACCGTATAATAATTGCTACCCAAACCGGCGCTGAAAGATAATTGTGGATAGAATGCACTTTGAGCAATACGAATGCTATTAAGACTACCTTGTAAACGGTATTCTGCAGCCTTAATACTTGGTTTGTAAGCAAGAGCCTGTGTATATATATCATCCGGTGGGGTGAGAGATTCGAACTCTAGTTCTTCCTTAGGACTTTCGAGCACGAATCCTTCAGGCGTAGGTAATTCCAAAAGTTGGGTGAGGTCTAATAATGACAACTTGTATGTATTGTCTGATTGTACAGCAGTCATTTCGTCCTGTGCGACACGGGCTTGTGCTTCGGCCACTTCAGAAGGAGATGCTTTACCTACTCCGTGAAGCCCTTGGATGCGCTTTAGCTGGTCTTTGCTTAAATCTACCTGATTATGAGCAACCTTACTTAATTCTTGGTTGAATAAAACCTGCAAATAAGCGGAAGTGACATTGATTGCAATGTCTTCTTTGGCTTTATTCAAATCTTCTATAGCGGCTTTTAAATCCAACTTGGCAAGTGAATATTGGTTGGATAACTGCAAACCGGTAAATATAGGTACATTGGTTCCCAAGCTGAAACTGGTATTGGCACTGTTAATGTCACTATACGAGTTGTCTATCGGAGAAGCAGTACGTCCCCAACTCCAGTTTTGGCTGGCGCTACCGCTCAAATTCGGAAGACGTGTCCATTTGCTAGTGTTTACACTCACTTTATTAGCTTCAACACTGTTGGCCGATTGACGAATCTCTATATTATGCTCGATAGCATAGTCGATACATTGCCGCAATGTCCATGCTTGCGGAGAGTTGTTCTGCGCTTGGATAGAAGTGATTCCGATCCCGGCAAGCAGAAGGGCTGATATAGTTTTACGAATTATTTTCATTGAATTCAATTATTTATCTTTTTTCTCTGCACCCCGTACTTTGTCCTGTGCAGTTATTCCTTTCTTGATTTCTATCTTGATTCCATCACTCATTCCGGCAGTCACCTGCGTACGCTGGAACTTTTGTTCAGGCACTGAATCTGTCATGATGTACACAAATGTAGAGTCGCCATTAAACTCAATAGTGCTTTCGGGCACTGCCAATACTTGATTTGCCCTTTGCAACACGATTTCCGCATTAGCCGAATAACCGGAACGAATCTGAACGGAATCCGGAATGGTAATTGCAGCCTTGATTTCAAATTGGTTGGCACCATTGGTTTCTACCCCTTTCGGAGAGATATATTCCAGAATGGCGTTGAAAGTCAGATTCTGCAAAGCTCCGATTGTCAGTTTGATCGGCATCTGTTCATGGATACGTCCCACTTCCGTTTCATCAATATTACCACGGAAAATCATGTCGTTCATATTGGCTACCGTAGCAATCGTGGTTCCATCATTGAACGTGTTACTCATAATCACAGAGTTACCGGCTTTTACAGGTACATCCAAAATCAACCCGTCAATGGTAGAACGAATCATCGTACTACTGAACGATGCACTGTTTTTAGTAATCCCTTCTTTTACGATTTCCAGATTATCTTTAGCCGTCTGTCTCTCTTCACGAGCCTGTTTCAAGGCTACTTCACTTTTCTCATATTCTTCCCGGCTAATCAGCTGATCTTCGTACAACTTCTTTACACGGGCAAAATCCGTTTCTGCCTGTGTTGCATTAATCTCTGCCAGGCGCACACGACTTTCCGCAGAATTCAGTTGACCGAGTTCAGGGATTACTTTTACCTTGGCGATAACTTCCCCTTTCTTCACAGCTTGTCCGGCTTCTTTGTACACTTCGTCGATAATACCCGAAATCTGCGGTTTGATTAAAATTTCGTCTCTCGGTTCCACCTTTCCGGTAGCTACTGTGGTCTTTTGGAGATCAGTGACTTCCGGTTTTACTATTTCGTAAGTGATTACCTTGGGTTTAGACTTCTGATAAAGGAATACGAATGTTCCGACAAGAATGATAGCAATGACTACCAATAATGTGATTTTCAGATACTTTTTCATGACTTTATTTATATTTTTATTGTTTACGATTAATAATTGAAATCCCTCGCACCTCTTTATTCGTCGCGGATAGCTTCAATCGGTTTGATAGCCATAGCCCGATAAGCAGGTGCCAGACCTGCCAACATTCCCAGTGCAATCAGAAGAGCACAAGTGCCGATTGCTAGTCCGAAGCTAACCTGAAAACGGACGTCTCCTCCACCGGCGTTTGCTCCCATCTCTACCAGTTGCAACACCATGACGGCAAAAGAGATTCCACACATCCCTGCAATAGTAGTAAGCACCATACTTTCCGATAGAATCTGTTGCAGAATATCTTTGGGGCGTGCGCCGATTGCCCGGCGGATACCAATTTCGGTGGTACGTTCTTTCACGGTTACCATCATAATATTAGATACGCCGATAGCACCTGCCAGCAGAGTTCCCAATCCTACCATCCAAACCAGTATGTTGATACCGGTAAACAGATTATCTACCATCGAAAACATTGCTTCCGCATTCAGGTACATAAGTGCCTGTTTGTCGTTAGGCGCGATATAATGCGCAGCTTTGATAATCTGTTCCATTTCCGGTTGTACGTCGGACACTTTGATTCCATGCTTCACGGTGAAGCAGATGACGTCGATCCGTCCGCCTAAGTTATACGTTTGCTGCATCGTGGTGAAAGGCAGGGTGACAGCTTCCGAAGCCCGTCCCTGTATGTTCATATCCCCCTCGGAGGAAGACATGCCGATCACCTGATAATAAATTCCGTCCACACGTATGTATTTTCCGCAAGGGTCTTCTCCCGGTTTGAACAGGCTTTCATAGATACGTTTTCCGATAACGCACACTTTACGTGCTTCCTGTATATCCACTTCGTTGATAAACCTGCCGTAGGCCATTTCTTGTGATTCGATGTGGAGATAGTCCGGATATAATCCTTTCACGCTGCAATCGTATTTCTTATCTTCGTATACAGCTTTGGAACCCCAACGGGCAATGGAAGGAGTAATGACCTCCACATCTTTGACTTTCGAACGAAGACGCTCGATGTCGATAGCTTCCAGATTCCACCACCTGCCTTTGCGGAAACCTTTGTAAGCTTCGCCCGTTTTCTGTGCGGCAAGGAAGCCGGAGTTGGTTGCGAATCCTTCAAAGTTCTTTTTCATCATGCCTTCCAGTCCTTGTCCGCCGCCGATCAGGGCGACGAGCATAAAGATTCCCCAGAAAACACCGAATGCAGTCAGCAGGCTTCTCGTTT
>OGUJ01002274.1_pt1 | contig 9831 bp, 8 predicted proteins | sample 1573661 | NCBI WGS metagenome assembly OGUJ01 (sample SAMEA2581933, study PRJEB24529) | metagenome | biome: Human gut stool | place: China | collected 2011
GTTTCCACAGCCTTGTTTCCTCCGGTACTTCCTCCAAGACCGTTGAGAACGAGAAGGATATGCTGAAGGTCGGCTACGGTGCCATGATTCTTGAAAGCCTGTTGGCTGTTCTGGCTCTGTGCGTTGCCGGTGCTGCCGCAGCTGCCGACGGTACTCCTGCTGCCGGTACTCCGTTCCAGATCTTCAGCCGCGGCGTTGCCGGTTTCTTTGAGATGTTCGGTGTGCCCGCCTACGCTGCTACCGTGTTCATGACCATGTGCGTTTCCGCACTGGCACTGACCAGTCTGGATGCCGTGGCCCGTATTGGCCGCATGAGCTTCCAGGAGCTGTTCAGCGTGGACGACATGGAGCACGCCGAGGGCTGGCGCAAGCTGTTCTGCAATGTGTACTTCTCCACCTTCATCACGCTGGTGTTTGGCTTTATCCTGACCAAGATCGGCTACGCCAACATCTGGCCTCTGTTCGGTTCTGCCAACCAGCTGCTGAGCGCACTGGTGCTGGCTACCCTGTGCGTGTTCCTGAAGGTGACCGGCCGCAGCAACAAGATGCTGTTCCCCCCTCTGGTCATCATGCTGTGCGTTACCTTTACCGCATTGGTGCAGCGCCTGATCGCTATGGTCAAGGCCATCAGCACCGCCGCTTCTGTTACCATCCCTGCCGGTGAGACCACTTGGGGCGCTGTGTTCATCGCAAACGGCCTGCAGCTGATCCTTGCCGTGCTGCTGATCGTGCTGGGCCTGAACATCGTGTTCCACTCCTTCTCCGCTTACAAGAAGGCTGAGCACAACAGCGAGGCAAACGTCTGATTCTGCCATTCACAATCCTGTTTTCAATAAACAAAACGCCGCTGACGATGCACAAAGCCGTCAGCGGCGTTTTGTTGTGGAAGCGTATTTTATATGTAAGCCCGGAAAATCCGCGGATTTTCCGGGCTTACATTTTCACAGACTGAGGAAAAGAGAAACTGCTTATTATAAATGACAGCTTTCCCAGCCTTGCAGAGCGGCCAGCTGGGTCTCGGTGTGGAACCAGTGCTCCCCGCCCTCCAGAATGGTCAGGTGCGCCCCGGTCTGCTGCCGGAACCGCTCCATAGCGGTGTGCCCGGTAAGGGGATCTGTATCAGCATAGAGCACCTGTGTGGGTACTTTCCAGTGCAGCGGGTGCTCCCGCACCCAGCACAGATACGGCCACGAAAGCGTCTCCCCAAAGTCTGTGGGGATCTCCCCTGCCGCGTGCAGCTGCTCCTCCGTTACCCCTGCCTGCTGCATCAGGGCAAGGATCAGCTTTTCCATATCCACCATCGGGGACACCAGCAGCGCCTTCTCCGGTTTTTGCGTCTGCAACGCCTGCATGGCAAACCACGCACCGATGCTGACCCCATACACCCGGATATGCTTCCATACCGGCTGCATCCGGGCATAGACCGTTTGCAGTTCCCGAGTGACCACCCACGGCACCAGCTTTTCCGGGCTGTTTTTTCGGGTGCCGTGCTCCGGCAGATCGACAGCCAGCACCTGCCAGCCTGCCGGGCAGGCTGTGCGGGCAAAGCGGGCTGCCTCGGCCGCGCTGCCGTTTTTGCCATGGACATAGAGATAGACCTTACGGCTGCGCTTGCCGTACAGGACAGCCGGAATGCCTGCAACCTCAAGCTTGATTTTTTCCATAACGGCTTCCTCCTGTTTTGGGGCGCATTGCGCCCTGTTTTTCTCTATGATAGCACAAGCAGCAGCCAAACACAAACAGTAAAAAGTTGCTATCATCCTTATTGCAAAACGATTTTGAATGGCCTCCGCTGCCGCTCTGGCCATATTCAGCGGAATTATGATTTATAATTTTGGGATAACGGAGCGTCTGCGGACGCTCCATTATCCCATTTTCACGGGAAAGGACGTAAGAGATAACAGCTGCCGTTTCCAGTTACGCCCCCTTCTGTGAAAAAGAGGTTCTGAAACGCCCGCAGGCGTTTCAGAACCTCAAATATTAAAATATACTTTCCTTAAACAATGGCCAAAGCGCAGCGGGGACCATTTGAAATCGTTCTGCACAAAAAGAGCCACCGCACAAGGCTGTGCGATGGCTCTTGAGATAGTGCTTCAGGTTTTGCTTAGCCGAAGATGTTGATCAGGATACCAGCAGCAACGGCAGAACCGATAACGCCGGCCACGTTGGGGCCCATGGCGTGCATCAGCAGGAAGTTGGAGGGATTCTCCTTCTGGCCCTCGACCTGGGAGACACGGGCAGCCATGGGCACAGCGGACACACCGGCAGAGCCGATCAGGGGGTTGACCTTGCCGCCGGTGAGGACGTACATCAGGTCGCCCAGCAGCAGGCCGCCGGCGGTGGACAGCAGGAAGGCGGTCAGGCCCAGCGCCACGATACCCAGAGTCTGGGGAGTCAGGAACTGATCCGCAGTGGCCTTGAAGCCCACGGACAGGCCCAGGGGGATGGTGACGATGTTGATCAGCGCGTTCTGCACCGTATCGCTCAGCCGCTCCACCACGCCGCTCTCGCGCATCAGGTTGCCGAAGCAGAACATCCCCAGCAGCGGCGCGGCGTCCGGCAGCAGGAGCGCCACCAGCAGCAACAGCACCGCCGGGAAGAGGATCTTCTCCCGCTTACTCACCGTGCGCAGCTGCACCATGCGGATCTTCCGCTCCTTATCCGTGGTCAGCGCCTTCATGATCGGCGGCTGGATCAGCGGCACCAGCGCCATATAGGAGTAGGCCGCCACCGCGATGGCCCCCAGCAGCTCCGGCGCCAGCTTGCCCGACAGGTAAATCGCCGTCGGGCCGTCGGCGCCGCCGATGATGCCGATGGCCGCCGCCTGCGGCAGGGTGAAGCTGATGATGCCGAAGTAGTTCAGCGTCAGCGCCCCGAGCACGGTGGCGAAGATCCCGAACTGCGCCGCCGCCCCCAGCAGCAGGGTGCGCGGGTTAGCCAGCAGCGGGCCGAAATCGGTCATCGCCCCGACGCCCATAAAGATGACCAGCGGCGCGATGCCCGAGCCAATCGCCACCTTATAGAAGATGGCCAGCACCCCGGCGGAGTAGCCCATGTCCACCGCGAGGCTCTCCATCTGCCCCTGTACCGACGGCAGGGCCAGGGCCAGCGCCGCCTTAATGGCGTGGACGTCCGGCGCGCAGTGGAGCTTCGCGGCAATCACCGCCAGCTGCGCCGGGTCGTGGTGAGCCAGCAGGCTCTCCAGGGCGGTGAGCGCCAGCCCGGCCTCCGGGATATTGGAGAGCAGGCCGCCGAAGCCAATCGGCAGCAGCAGTAACGGCTCGAACTTCTTCGCGATGGCCAGCCACAGCAGCAGCAGGCTGACCAGCAGCATGATGGCCTGGCCGGCCCCCAGGTGCATCAGCCCCATGCCCTGGATCAGGGCGTTCAGACTTTCCATTTCCGCTCCTCGTCCTTACGCCAGCTGCATCAGGGTGTCGCCGACCGCCACCGCGTCGCCGGCTTTCACCGCGATACCGCGCACGGTCCCGGCCTGCGCGGCGCGGATTTCGGTCTCCATCTTCATGGCTTCCAGAATCAGCAGCACCTCGCCTGCGGCCACCGTCTGGCCTTCGCTGGCCAGCACCTTCCAGATAGTGCCCGCCAGCGGGGCGGTCACCGGGGTGCCGGCGCCGGCCGGGGCGGCAGCGGCGGGTGCAGAGGCAGGAGCAGGAGCAGCCGCCGTCAGCTGGCTGACGTCACCGCCGTCGCTGACTTTGACCACAAAGGCTTTGCCTTCCACCTCCACGGTGTAGACGCCGGAGGCGGCAGGTTTTTCTGCTTTTGCCACTGGCTGCGCGGCTTCCGCCTGCGGTACCGGCTCAAAGGCCGCCGGGTTGTGGCGGTTTTCGAGGAACTTCAGGCCGATTTGCGGGAACAGCGCCACGGTGAGCACGTCGTCGATGGCGTTTTCGGCAAGCGTGATGCCCTTCTCCTGCGCCTGGCGTTTGACGTCGGCTTCCAGCGCGGCCAGCTCCGGCTTCAGCAGGTCGGCCGGGCGGCAGGTCACCGGGTCGGCGCCGTCGAGCACCCGCGCCTGCAGGGCGGCGTTCACCGGGGCCGGGGTGCGGCCGTACTCGCCCTTCAGGATACCGGCGGTCTCCTTCGCGATGGTTTTGTAGCGCTCGCCGCCCAGCACGTTGAGCACCGCCTGGGTGCCGACAATCTGCGAGGTCGGGGTCACCAGCGGGATGAAGCCGAGGTCCTCGCGCACGCGGGGGATTTCCGCCAGTACTTCATCCAGACGGTGGGCGGCGCTCTGCTGCTTCAGCTGGCCTTCGAGATTGGTGAGCATCCCGCCCGGCACCTGGGCGACGAGGATACGGCTGTCGGTGCCCTTCAGCTGGCCTTCGAAGGCGTGGTACTTCTTACGCACCTCGCGGAAGTACGCGGCGATGCTCTCCAGCCTGTGGATATCGAGGCCGGTGTCGTACGGTGTGCCGGCGAGGGTGGCCACCAGCGCCTCGGTGGCCGGGTGGCCATAGGTGCCGCTCATCGAGGAGATGGCGGTATCGACGCCGTCGACCCCGGCTTCAATGGCCTTCAGCAGGGCCATCTCCGCCATCCCGGTGGTGGCATGGCAGTGCAGTTGCAGGGTGACGTCGTAGCGTTTTTTGATTTCGCTGACCAGCTCAAAGGCGGCATGCGGCGTCAGAATGCCGGACATGTCCTTGATGGCGACGGAGTCAACGCCGGTCTCCAGCAGCTGTTCGGTGAGGTCGAGCCAGGTCTGCAGGGTGTGGGCCGGGCTGGTGGTGTACGAAAGCGTACCCTGGGCGTGGGCGCCGTGGCGGCGGACCGCCTGCAGGGCGGCCTGCATGTTGCGCGGGTCGTTCATGGCATCGAAGACGCGGAAGACGTCCATGCCGTTTTTGACGGCGCGCTCCACGAAGCGCTCCACCACGTCGTCGGCGTAGTGGCGGTAGCCGAGCAGGTTCTGGCCGCGGAGCAGCATCTGCAGCGGGGTCTTGGGCATCGCCTTTTTCAGCTCGCGCAGGCGGACCCACGGGTCCTCGCCGAGGAAGCGGATGCAGGCGTCAAAGGTGGCGCCGCCCCAGCACTCCAGCGAGCGGTAGCCGACGTCGTCCAGCTGAGCGGCAACGGGGAGCATATCGTCGAGACGCAGACGGGTGGCGAACAGGGACTGGTGGGCGTCGCGCAGGACGACATCGGTAATGGCAACGGTCATGAATTCCTCCGTGAATTAAGGGTGAAGACGGCGATGGTGGTGAATGGCGGCGACAATCGCCGGCTTCAGGCGGGCGAAATCGTCGGCGGGCGCGACGGCGGCCGGCGCCGCTGCGGGGGCGGCGGGCGGCTCGGGAAACAGGCGGTTGACGGCGAGGGACATTCCCCGGATGGCGAAAATGAGCAGCAGCAGGAACACCAGCACAAAGCCCATGCCGAGAAACATCAGGGTGAAGCCTTCGCCTAACAGGATGGCATTGTCAGTCATTTATACATCTCAAATAGGGGCACGATGACGCGCTGTCTGACAAGGTTTCTGGCGTTTCCGGCTAAGGAGCAGGGTGGATTTTCCTCTGCCGCTCCCGGCATGGGACCCTGATTCGTTCTTCACCTGTCAGTTCAACGTGCCATCGTGCGTATGGGTTAAATCATCATGCCGAACACGATGCTGGCGATGACCAGCACAATACCGCCGCCCAAACGGGAGGAGATTTGCGCATAAGAGATAAGGTTCATACGGTTACAGGCAGAGAGAACTTCCAGGTCGCCGGAGCCGCCGCGGTTGGCCATACACAGGCCTGCAGTGATGGCCGATTCTATTGGGAAGAAGCCCATCAGCCAGCCACCGATCGCCGCGCCGAGCACCGCACCGATAACGATAATGGCGGCGATAACAACGTTAGCGAAGGTGATGGCGTTGATAATTTCCTGTAGGTCGGTGTAGCAGACGCCGACCCCGACCATCAGCACCCACAGCAGCTGTTTGGAGAAGAAATCAGACAAGCGTTTAGCACCGGCTTTGATTTCCGGTGAGCACAGCCCGGAGGCGTTCAGCGCGGCGACGATCAGCACCATCCACGCGAAATAGTGAATAGCCACACCGCCAATGCTGGGCAGAATTTTCTTCGCCACGACGTAGGCCAGCAGGAAGCAGGTAGTGGACAGCACCAGACCGACGGCGGTTTCGCGATGGGTGATTTGTCCCGCTTTCTCATCTTCTTCCACTTTGAACGAGGCTTTACGCACCAGTTCCCCTTCGCCGCTCAGCCAGGTGTGTTTTTTGCCGATGATATCGAGGACGGCGGCAAAGACGATGGCGAAGATGTTAGCGATGGTCAGAATAGCGATAGCGGTCGAGTAATACTCTTCGCGAGAACGACCGGTGACGGAGTGGTAAATCTCCGACAGGGGGACCGCGCCCGCGCCGTTGCCGCCACCCATGATCGGCAGGACGTACAGCATCATGATGCGATCCACTGGAATACCGAACACCAGGCCGATAGCGATGCCAAAAATAGACGCGCCGACAATGCCCATCAGGATAGTTGGAATATAGCCGAGCAGTGATTTCAGCAGCAGGCGGCGGTTTACCGACAGAATTGCTCCGGTAATTAATACCGCGATGAATAAGTTAAGGAAGTTACTCTTATCCATAACGTTGCTGATAGCATCGATTTCTTTCTGCGTAAAAATACCGGCGTAGACGAAATAAGCCGCCACCAGGAAAATCATCACCGGAGCGCCACCGATATATTTGTTGAATATTGGCAGGCGCTTGCCAATTTCCCCGAATATAGCGCCGATAATAAACATGATGGCAAAGCCGCCGACGATATCGGTGGGTAAAGCGTTATAAAAATGTGAAAGTAATAGTGTAATTAATGCAAATGCGTAAAGGGGGAGCGGCATTCCGAAGATTTTAAATCCCAGCAGATCGCTAACGCCCTTTTTCTCCGTCGCCGGAGCCTGACTCATGTTAGTCATAAACGTTATCCTGTTTATTGATGGAGTAGTAAGACCGGCGCATAGTAATAAATAGACCCAGGGGTAAGGTGTGATTATCTTCACTGAATACTCGTGTTTTTTATTAATTTAATTGTTTTTATGATTCTGAATTAATTAACAACATAAAAACCATAAAGCCAATTAAGCCACGAGAAAAACTGTGACTTAAATACAAGAATCCATAGCCGAACGCTGGCGAAATACAGTTCGTTTTGAAATGACGAAGCGCTAAAAAATGACACTGATATTAAAACGCGTTCAACTATTAAAAGATAAACTGCGGCGAGAGGCGATCGATCGGTTTCTCCGCCAGCATCAACTGTCGTTAGAGGCCGACTGCGAAATGGCGATTATCGCCGAGTATCAGCAGCGGCTGGTCGGCTGCGGTGCTATCGCCGGCAATGTGCTGAAATGCATCGCCATCGATCCCTCGCTGCAGGGGGAGGGGCTGAGCCTTAAATTACTGACCGAGCTCCTGACGCTGGCCTATGAGCTGGGGCGCAGCGAACTGTTTTTGTTCACTAAACCTTGCAATGCCGCGTTATTTTCCGGCGCCGGCTTCTGGCCGATAGCCCAGGCGGGCGACCGCGCCGTGCTAATGGAAAATAGCCGCGAACGGCTGACTCGTTACTGTCGACAGCTGGCGATGTACCGTCAGCCGGGAAGAAAAATCGGCGCTATCGTGATGAACGCCAATCCATTCACCCTCGGCCACCGCTGGTTGGTAGAACAGGCGGCCAGCCAGTGCGACTGGCTGCATCTGTTTGTGGTCAAAGAAGATGCGTCCTGCTTTTCCTATCACGATCGCTTCAAGCTCATTGAACAGGGGATTACCGGCATCGATAAGGTGACGCTGCATCCCGGTTCGGCGTATCTGATCTCGCGGGCGACGTTCCCCGGCTATTTCCTGAAAGAGCAAGGGGTGGTTGATGACTGCCACAGCCAGATTGACCTGCAGCTCTTCCGCGAGCGCCTGGCCCCGGCGCTGCAGATTACCCATCGCTTTGTCGGCACCGAGCCGTTGTGTCCCCTGACCCGTAATTACAACCAGCGCATGAAGTCACTACTGGAAGCGCCAGGCGACACGCCGCCCATTGAAGTAGTTGAGCTTGCGCGAATCGAAAAAAATGGTGGACCCGTGTCGGCCTCCCGAGTGCGCGAACTCTATCGACAGCGCAACTGGCAGGCGGTCGCGGCGCTGGTGCCGCCGGGCACCCTCTCTTTTCTGATGCAACTGGCGGAGAGCGAACATCAAACCGCCTGATTTTTATGCCCTAACTAAGGATTTTCCCCTATGGAAATGAAGATTGACGCCCTGGCCGGCACGCTGGAGTCCAGCGATGTGATGGTCAGGATTGGACCGGCGGCGCAGCCGGGCATTCAGCTGGAAATCGACAGCATTGTGAAACAACAGTTTGGCGCTGCGATTGAGCAGGTAGTGAGAGAAACGCTGGCTCAGCTTGGCGTGAAACAGGCCAACGTGGTGGTCGATGATAAAGGCGCGCTGGAATGTGTTTTGCGAGCTCGCGTACAGGCCGCGGCGCTGCGCGCGGCGCAACAGACCCAATTACAATGGAGCCAGCTATGAAACCACGTCGCAGTATGTTGTTCATCCCTGGCGCCAATGCCGCCATGTTAAGCACGTCATTCGTCTACGGCGCTGATGCGGTGATGTTCGACCTGGAAGATGCCGTTTCGCTGCGCGAGAAAGATACCGCTCGTCTGCTGGTGTATCAGGCGCTGCAGCATCCACTGTATCAGGATATCGAAACCGTGGTGCGCATTAACCCGCTGAATACGCCGTTCGGTCTTGCCGACCTTGAAGCGGTAGTCCGCGCGGGCGTGGATATGGTGCGTCTGCCGAAAACCGACAGCAAAGAAGATATCCATGAGCTGGAAGCGCATGTTGAGCGGATTGAACGCGAGTGCGGCCGGGAAGTGGGCAGCACCAAGTTAATGGCGGCGATCGAGTCGGCGCTGGGCGTGGTGAACGCGGTGGAAATCGCCCGTGCCAGCCCGCGTCTGGCGGCGATCGCGCTGGCGGCCTTCGATTACGTGATGGATATGGGCACCTCCCGCGGCGACGGTACTGAACTGTTCTACGCCCGCTGCGCTGTACTGCATGCCGCCCGCGTTGCCGGCATCGCCGCCTATGACGTGGTGTGGTCGGATATCAATAATGAAGAGGGCTTCCTGGCGGAAGCGAATCTGGCCAAAAACCTCGGCTTTAACGGCAAATCGTTGGTTAACCCACGACAAATTGAACTCCTGCATCAGGTCTATGCCCCGACGCGCAAAGAGGTCGATCACGCGCTGGAAGTGATTGCCGCGGCGGAAGAAGCCGAAACGCGAGGTCTGGGTGTGGTATCGCTGAACGGCAAGATGATCGATGGACCGATTATCGAACATGCTCGCAAAGTGGTGGCGCTCTCGGCTTCCGGTATTCGTGATTAAGGGGAATAAGATGAAAGAGACAGTAGCAATGCTTAATCAGCAGTACGTGATGCCGAATGGACTGACACCTTATGCCGGCGTAACGGCGAAAAGTCCCTGGCTGGCGAGTGAGAGCGAAAAGCGCCAGCGCAAAATCTGCGATTCGCTGGAAACGGCAATCCGTCGCTCCGGCCTGCAAAACGGCATGACCATCTCGTTTCACCACGCGTTTCGCGGCGGTGACAAAGTCGTCAATATGGTAGTGGCGAAGCTGGCGGAAATGGGTTTTCGCGATCTGACGCTGGCATCCAGTTCGCTGATCGACGCCCACTGGCCGCTGATCGAGCATATTAAAAATGGCGTGATCCGCCAGATCTACACCTCCGGCCTGCGCGGCAAGTTGGGCGAGGAGATCTCCGCCGGTTT
>OGUJ01002287.1_pt1 | contig 9774 bp, 7 predicted proteins | sample 1573661 | NCBI WGS metagenome assembly OGUJ01 (sample SAMEA2581933, study PRJEB24529) | metagenome | biome: Human gut stool | place: China | collected 2011
GTTGAAGATTTGAGTCATTCCGACTTTTGTAGCTAAAATTGCCTTCTTCATTGATATTCCTCCTGTTTAATCTACAGCGGACAAGATGATTATGCCGTTTCCGGCGCAATCATCTGGAAGCAAAATCCTGACGGATTTTCTTCCGGTTTCAGCCCGGAATTTTCTATATTTATAAAATCATACGTCATAAGCGCATCCTGTCATCCTAGAACAGCTAATATAAGTGGAACCTGCACCACTGTGCTACACTTTTGTGTACGTTACTTCTATATTAAACCCTTAGGATTATTGCTCTTAAATAATAATGAAAAATTGTGTAATGATTAGTTCATTACCTTAAGGTTGATGAATACACCAGCTGGCATCTCTAACTTAGATAATGCATCTACAGTCTTCTGTGATGGTGATAATACATCGATGAGTCTCTTGTGAGTTCTCTGTTCAAACTGTTCTCTTGAATCCTTATACTTGTGAACAGCTCTAAGGATTGTAACTACTTCCTTCTTTGTTGGAAGAGGTACTGGACCACTCACATTTGCTCCTGTCTTCTTAGCAGTTTCGATGATTTTCTTAGCTGACTGATCGATTAACTGATGATCATAAGCCTTCAGTGTAATTCTAATTACCTGATTTGCCATAAAAAAAGTCGCCTCCTTCGCACTTTATTGTTTAAGTACGACAAGCGGTGACTGTACACACTCCCACGTGTATCGAGAATCACCTGTTGGATTATCCCGATTACCAACGTGTCATTTCTGCATCTTGCAGATGATATTAGGTACAGTGACTTGTCGCCAGATTCTTCGCCGGTCTCTTACCGGCCTTGACATTCGCTCCACGGAAAACCTGCTCTTATGAGCAGCAACCTCACGCTTCTACGCTATCAATGTCACAGCAAGTATTAATATACACTACACTTAATATAAAATCAACCAGAAAAATATTATTTTATTGTATTTTTTTAAGTACAATTCTGTAATATTTCTCTGGTTTAATTATTATCCATTTTTGTTATTATTTATCCACAAATATGCATTATTTGATGAATATTTATAAACATTTCTGCTTTGTTTGCACACATCTTTACTGGTTTGCTATTCTTTCCGCAAGATCGTTAAGATATACCCACCTGTCCATCTTTTCCTCAAGCTGTTTTTCTTTTTCAGCCTTTTCCTTAGACAGGTCATTTAACTTACCATAGTCTGTTGCACACTTAGCCATTTCACTGTCTATTCTTTCTATATCGCTTTCTAATGCAGCTATATCATCATCAATACTCTCATATTCTTTCTGTTCCTTGTAAGTAAACTTAAGGCGCTCACTTCTTGATTTATTATATTCCTTACTTGTAAGTGTCTTATTGCCCGCTGTAACCTTCTGTGTACCATCTGCTGATTTATCATCGTTACTTCCTGCTGCCACACCGATGCCTGATACCAGACCATTACCTGATAATGCTGTACCTTTAGATATTCCATTTCCTGGCACATTATATATAGAAGAAACGCATTTTTCTTTGTAGTCTGAATAGCCTCCTTCATACTGGGTAAGGTGACCCCCCGCCTCAAATGCAAATATTCTGTCAACCGTTCTGTCAAGAAAGTATCTGTCATGTGAAACTGTTATGATAATCCCTGCAAATCCATCCAGATAATCCTCAAGTACTTCAAGCGTTTCAATATCAAGATCATTGGTAGGCTCATCAAGTATAAGTACATTAGGCGCACTCATAAGCACACTTAAAAGATACAGTCTTCTCTTTTCTCCTCCGGACAGCTTTCTTATTGGTGTCCACTGCTGTTTTGGTGAAAAGAGAAACTTTTCACACATCTGGCTCGCTGTTGCCTTGCCATCTACTGTCTGCACATACTCACCTATGCTTCTTACAAACTCAAGCACTGTCTGATTCTCATCCAGCGGTTCATTTTCCTGCATAAAATAACCTATATGTACAGTGTCACCTATCTCAACGCTTCCACTATCCGGCTGTATCTGTCCTGTTATTATCTTCATAAGTGTTGACTTACCACATCCATTGCTTCCTATTATACCTATACGGTCATCTCTTAGAAAAATGTATGAAAAATCATTGATATAAGTATGACCGTCATATGCTTTGGTTATGTTGTTAAGCTCTATCGTCTTTTTGCCTAATCTTCTGCTTACAGAGCTCATATCCATAAGGCTCTTGTCAAATTTAGCCCTTGCCTCACGGGAAGCTTCCTTCATATCCTCAAAACGGTCTATTCTTGCCTGCTGTTTTGTTGAACGCGCCTGGCATCCTCTTCTTATCCACTCAAGTTCTCTTCTTAATGTGTTCTGTCTTTTAGCCTCTGTAGCTCTTTCCATCTGTTCTCTTTCAGTCTTTAATTCAAGAAAGCCGGAATAGTTGGAATCATAACTATAAAGCGCCGCATGGTCTATCTCAACTATCTTGTTAGTTACATTGTCAAGGAAATACCTGTCATGCGTTACCATAAGAAGTTCGCCCTTGAAAGCCTTTATATACTGCTCAAGCCACACAACCATATCATTATCAAGATGGTTAGTCGGCTCATCAAGTATAAGCACCTCTGTAGGTTCAACCAATGCCTTTGCAAGCGCCACTCTTTTCTTCTGTCCTCCTGAAAGCATATCCATAGAAGCATCAAATGCTCCTATCCCAAGCTTGTTAAGAATCTCCTTTGCCTTGGCCTCACTTGCATTAGCTTTTCCTCTCAGCACATAGGAAAGAACCGTCTCATCCTTCGCATGGTCAGGTGACTGTGCAAGGTATGTTACTGTAACATTCCTTCCCTTTATAACATTTCCTTCATCAGGCTCTTCAATACCAGCTATTATCTTAAGCAATGTTGACTTTCCAGTACCATTGACACCTATGACACCCACCTTATCACCCTTGTTTATTCCAAGTGTAACCTTATCAAGTAGTACCTTCTCGCCAAATGTTTTACTCACTTTTTCTACATTTAATATATTCACAACAATTACCTTTCTTTAACACTACTGTAATCACCTGCAATATCATCCAGCTTATACAGTTTCTTCATCTTGGCAGCCAGCTCCGGATTTTCCTTCTCAAGTTTACTTATATGCTCCATTCTGCGTTCCATCATATGCTTATATGCCTCAGGATTATTCTCCTTAAAATGCAGCATAACCTCTCTTCTGTGCTGTCTTAGGTGTGCAAGTGCATCCGGATTAAGCTTTGCAATCTTTGCCTCAAGTCTTAATCTTCGCTCTTCGATTCTTTCTTCTAACGCTTCTGCATTGCTGTTGTTTTGTGTAAGCTCTGATAAATGCATCTCAACTCTCTCAAGAAGCTCATCCTCATCAAACAGACCAATACGTCCCCATGTATTCTTACTTTCAGCCTCTGCAAGTACATTATCCGGAATATGCTCATTATTTTCATCCATATGTGTGATATCATCTGTCATCTGCACTGCAAACTTATCAAGCCATTCCGATGCATCCTCGCCAAATGCCCACTCTATCTCTGCAAGTCTTTCATTGTCCTCTATAAAATCATTATGTGCCTCTGTCTGTTCTAGTGTACCTGCAAGTGGATAAGGTCTGTCAACGCCAGCATCTCTTAACGCAAGTGATATAGTTCTTCGTGTGACACCCTCTTCCACAAGACATCCAGCACCTAGCTTTCTTAGCTGATCGTTAACATTACCAACATGCTCTGTTATATAAAAACGCAAACCTTTATCTTTAAGAATCTTATTAAATGAAACAAGTCTGTCGGCTGCGGTTATGTCTATGCTTCCTATACCACTTGCATCAACTATAACAACTCTTGTATCATCTTTTATCGCATTTTCTATATCCTGTAAAAATGTAGACACATTTGCAAAGAAAAGATTGCCACTAAATCTGTACATCACAACATGTTGTATCTCAAGCGCATTCCTGTTACGGTTAAGATTATAGAAGCCTTCATGACCTGGTATACATCCAAGAAGTGATCTTGGTGGAACAACCGCTCTTATAATCACTGCTATAAATGAAAGAATAACACCTATTATTACACCATATATTGTTCCGAATAAAAGCACTCCGAACATAGCAGCAAGAAAAATGAAAAACTCAGCTCTGTTAACTTTTCTTAACTTATCTGCCAGCTTGTACTCCACTATACCTATAAGTGCTGCCACAACGATACCAGTAAGTATTGGCACAGGAAGATATTCAAGAAGCGGTGTTGCAAACAAAACAACAATAAGCATGGTTACTGCTGCTGTCACTGACATAAGCTGTGTCTTACATCCAAACTGGTCTGCAATGCCTGTTCTTGACACACTTCCATTCAGTGGACAGCTTCCTGATACCGCCGATGCCACATTTGCAAGAGAATATGCAAGAACTTCTCTGTTATTATCAACCTTATAACCATATCTGTTTGCATAATTGTTCGTTGCCAGCAAAGTCTGTGCCATAATAACAAGTGCACATGTAAGTCCTAGAACAACTATCTCTGATGTATTATCTCGAAGTAATGTAACATCCGGAATAGAAAGCTTAGGAAATCCAGCATCTACATGTGGAAGATGTTTTACACCGAATCTGTCTATATGTAAAAATGCTGTTGCCATAGCTCCAAGTACCATAAGTACAACAGACATTGGAAACTTCGGCATATATTTTTTACAGACAAGAATAATCACAACTGTTCCGAATCCCAGAACTGCCGACAATACATTAAAATATTTCAACTGGTCTGTTATATGCAGAATGAGCTCTATAAGCTCGCCTGTACCTGCCGTGCCTCCAAACAGCTTAGGCACCTGCATAAGTATAATAGTAATTCCTATCCCACTTATGAAACCGCCCATGACCGGAGTGGATATGTAGTTCACTATTCTGCCAGCTTTTATAAGGCTGAATATTAAAAGCCATGCTGCAACTACAAGCGTTATAGCTGGTACAAGCCGCATCGCTTCATCTGAACCTGTTGTTACTCCAAGTGCTGCAAGTGTCCCTCCAACCAGCACTGCAGGAGTGGCATCTACACCAAACACAAACTGTGGTGAACTTGTTGTAAATGCATACACAAGTACAGGAAGTAATGAACCATATAATCCATACGCCGCCGGCAATCCTGCTATCTGTGCATACCCCATAGATATAGGAATAGATACAAGTGCCACAATAATACCTGCTATAATATCATTCTTTGCTGTTTTAAAAGATATATTTTTCAAATGTGCATTTTCCTTTCCTTATATAATATACATGATTTAATTATCAATAGTTACTTTTAACACTAATACCATATCACAATTTATATTTTTTATCTGTTATATGTTACAGTAAAAATATGGATTTTTCAATAAAATTTATCTTAACAATATGTCACTGTAAAGAACTATTTACAGCATTTTGGCAACTGACTCTGAAAATAACAAGGTGTACATAAAAATACCTTCATACCTCTGATAAAAACATTTCCTTGCCCTTATCATATGGATTGTTATATACTTATATAAGTATGATGTCGGGGGCAAAAGCCACCAACTTTGATATCTATGGATTGTTCTGTGCTACGCACTCCAACGTCTACGCTACGCTTCGGTCCGTGCTAAACATGTGTCATTGGCACATAGCACCCTACCTAATATTAGCATATCGTAGGATTATCATCCCACTTTTATGCTCATATCACATATAACAAAGAAAGGATTACACAATATATGTTTATTGCAGATAACTGGAAAGACTATGAAGTTATAGATACATCATGTGGTGAAAAACTTGAACGATGGGGAGATTATATCCTTGTACGTCCAGACCCACAGGTCATATGGGATACCCCTAAAAACGATAAAAGATGGAAACACATGAATGGTCATTATCACAGAAGCTCAAAAGGCGGCGGTGAATGGGAGTTCTTTGATCTTCCACAGAGCTGGACTATTAACTATCAGAGTCCTTCTCTTGATGTGCCTCTTACTTTTAACTTAAAACCTTTCAGCTTCAAGCATACAGGTATATTTCCAGAGCAGGCTGCTAACTGGGACTGGTTTTCAGGCATAATAAAGAAAGCTAAGGAAAAGGATGCCAATAGACAGATAAAGGTTCTTAATCTTTTTGCATATACCGGTGGTGCAACTCTTGCATGCGCTGCAGCCGGGGCACATGTAACACACGTTGATGCATCTAAAGGTATCATTGCATGGGCTAAGGAAAATGCCACATCTTCCGGTCTTATTGACAAACCTATCCGCTGGATAGTTGATGATTGTGTTAAGTTCGTTGAGAGAGAAATAAGACGTGGCAATCACTACGATGCCATCATTATGGATCCTCCTTCATATGGAAGAGGACCTAAAGGCGAAATATGGAAAATAGAAGAAGCCATACATCCACTTGTAAAGTTATGTGCACAGCTTCTTTCTGAGGAACCATTATTCTTCCTCATTAACTCATATACAACAGGGCTTCAGCCAGCGGTTCTTACATATATGTTAAGCACAGAGCTTAAAAACTTTGACGGTTACTGCAGCTCAAACGAAGTAGGACTTCCTGTATCATCCAACGGACTCGTTCTTCCTTGTGGCGCTTCTGGAAGATGGTGCAGTTCTGAATATTAATCACCAATTAAAATGCTGCCATTTTATGTGGCAGCATTTTATACTATATTTTTATTTTGTTATTTTATTGTTTTTCTTGTATTATTCTTCTTGCATTATTTTTTTATGCTCTTTTCCTTCATAATCAACTCTTCCATAAGTCTGCTATAATCCTCTGAAGCAACCGGAAGCTTAACCTGAATACCATTACATGCTGAATAATAAGCTCCTGCGCACAACATCAGTGAATTAAGCCCTTCCTCGCCTTTCGCTACAAGATATGTATCATCATGTTCTAATGATGCTCTGGCAAATCTTTCAAGCAGTTCTATATATGGCTCTGGTGTCTTTGGGAACTCAATTGTTTCCTTAGTATATTGCATATTTTCCCTTGAATTAACTTTTTCTTTTTTTATATACTCTTCTACATCCTGATGTCTTGTTATAACAAGTTCATTATCTTCCAGCAGTATTCTTGCTTTTGTTCCTATTATTTCAAGTCTTTCTTCATGACATGCTTCTCCCGTTGTCAGTACAAATGAAGCTGTCATGCCATCATCATAATCCATAATAATAGTATCTTCATCATCTACTGCAAAATCATTATATTTGCCAAAAGGTATAAGCGCAAACATTCTCTGCGGCATGCCAAAAAGATACTGGAACATATCAAGTATATGCTGTCCCTGGTTAATAAGTGCACCGCCGCCTTCACCAGCAAAGCTGCTTCTCCAGGCGCCAGAATGATGATAATATGATGTTCTTAAATATCTTGAATTAATAAGATTCACCCTTCTTAGCTTACCCAGCTCACCTGCATCAATCATACTCTTAATCTTCATATACTTAGGATATAATCTTTGATGAAATACCATACCATATATTCTTGCGCTCTTTTTAGCTGCCTCATTCATAGTAAGTGCTTCCCCTATATCTGATGCTGCCGGTTTATCGCACAAAACATCCTTTCCCAGTGAAAATGCCTGTACCGCAAGCTTAGCATGTGTTTTATGCGGAGTTGCTATAATAACTGCTTCAAATAATGTATCTACATCTTCTGCTTTAAACATATCATCTGCACTTCTAAATATTCTTACATGCTCACCATCAACATTTACAAGCGCTTCACCCCACTCCATAAGTTCATCTCTTCGTATAACTACTGCTGTCAGCTTCATGTTGGCAACTTCACCTGATACAATCATCTGTGCATATTTCTTTCCCATATTTCCAACGCCTATAAGAGCTACTCTTAATATTTTGTTCTGCATATTATTCATGGTTCCTTTCTTATTTATTTTGCATTCTACTATTATTGTAGGGAATGTATGAAATACCTATTCATTACCTATTATTTTCAATACAACTACTAATTTTATTACCTGTCCTTACTGCCTCATCAAGCAATATTGCCGCATATGCATCTGCAAATGCATCTTCCATGCTATATGGTGATTCTGCCTCACCTCTGCTATACTTTGCTGTTCCTATCATAAGAGCCGCTATTGCTGTTTCATCCTCTGACAAGCCACGCAGCCCTAATTCCGGTTCATACAGTACATTTTCACCGCACATTATTTTCTCTATTTCACGAACGGTAGACAGGTTAGGATTAGTATCTTTAGTGTGTGTTACATTCACATCTGTCACAATCTTTTGATACTGTCCTTCATTTTTATCATCAAGATAATACAGCTCATCGTTAATAAGCTCCCCTCTGACACCCTGCACCTTTATCATATTCTTTCTTATAGGTGAGCGGTACTGCTCAGAGTCAAAATCATACCATGCAACCTTTCCACTCTCAAACTCAAATGCTGCTACACATCTTTTTTTAGGCGCTGTTCTGCCATCTGTAAATTTGTCATATCTCGTAAGTGTCTGAGTTGTCGGAAATTCATATATTTTACCTGACACTGTGTAGTTTTCATCAGGTTTTATACCAAGATATGCTCTTATAAGACTGAAACCGTGATATTCGTGTGCAAGGGATATATTCAGACAACTGATATCGCCAAGTACACCACTATTAACAAGCTTAATCCGTGCTTTATTATATGGATATTCCCTGTATTGTTCAGCAACAACCTGCTTCTTATCTGTTTTATCATCTGACATATGATATCTGTATAACTTTTTAAGCGAATCCATATCCAATGCTGCTGGTGTCTCAGAAAGAACAGTTATTCCTCTATCCATCCATTCTATTGATACATCACATATACTTGTTTTATTTACTGCTACAACAGCAAAATCCGGTTTATAACCTACGCACTCTTCTATAGAGGTTGTAGTATGTATACCGAATTCTTCTGCCATCTTATCTGCTTTTTCCTGTGTACGGCAGTACATTGCATCTAGACATAATATATCCGGCATTGCTTTTGCTATTCTGACATAATAAAGCGAACGCCAGCCTGAGCCTATTATTATAAAATGATACTTACCCATATAAGCTTCATACCTCCTGAAAATAAATAATATCAATTAATTTACAAAACATTTTCTTTTTTCAGTTTTCTACAAACATCTATAATAATACTATGATCCTGTTCATGATTAAAACCAGAACATGTTATTGTGCCTATCACTGTCTGGCAATTCTCTAGTCTTATTGGAAATGCACCTCCCACCTGTGCATACTCTGATGGTTCTAATGCCCACTTTTCTTTAATATTCATACTACAATCCTCAAGCATATAGTGCGCCCACAATGAACTATGTCCGGTATGCATCGCCGTCTTTTTCTTACGCTCGATCATAATATCATTACTTACAGCATTACCATCACTAGAATAATGGAACAATCTTCTTCCAGCTATTGCAATATCTATACATATTTTATTGTTACGGTTTTTCGCTTCTTCTATAAGTGCCATTCCAACAGCAAGTGCTGTTTCTGATGAAAACTCCCTGAATTTCAATTCTTTCTCTTCAGCTTCACATTGTTTCATAAGTTCTTTAGCAGTCATACCTTTTAACTCCTTTAATCAATTATTTCATTTGGTATTATATCTACCATTCTGTTACCATCCTATTTTACAGTTGCTTCCTTTTCTTTTGCGCTCATTATATCATAATTTACTCTTTCTTAACCCGTACACTCACGAACCCGCGCTTCGCGCTATCCCGCCCTGCTTTGCATGGCTGTTCGTTCGTTAATGGCGCAAGAAAAGTAAATGTCTGCTTCGCAGCC
>OGUJ01002295.1_pt1 | contig 9763 bp, 4 predicted proteins | sample 1573661 | NCBI WGS metagenome assembly OGUJ01 (sample SAMEA2581933, study PRJEB24529) | metagenome | biome: Human gut stool | place: China | collected 2011
GATTTGCTCGTCATGATCTGCGAGATAAACTTCTGTTTATTCTCAAGGGTCTGATAGAGGTAGGCGTCAAATGTCGATTCCGTGACGTAATTATAGACGTAGACTTGTTTGTTTTGGTTGCCTTGGCGGATGATTCTGCCGTTGCGCTGGGTCATATCAGACGGACGCCAGCCTACATCCAGATGATGCACCGCCACAAGCAGCGTCTGGACGTTGGTGCCAGCTCCCATTTTGGCAGTGCTGCCCAGCAGCACACGCACCTGTCCGCTACGTACCTTGGAGAAAAGTTCTGCTTTCTTGTTCTCCGTATCTGCGTTGTGGATGAACTCGATCTCCTGTTCGGGCACACCGGCGTTGAGCAGCTTGGAGCGGATATCATCATAAACGTTGAACGAACCGTCCCCCTTGGGAGTAGACATATCGCAGAAAATCAACTGGGTCAGCTTCTGCTCTTTGGTGTCGTTCCAGATGCGCAGGACGTTGTTGACGCAGGCATTTAACTTGCTGTTGGGGTCATCGGGCAGAGCGGAATTCATCAACCGCTGGTCAAGACCGATTTTGCGACCATCCGACGTGATTTTCAACATATTATCCACAGAAGGGTCAACAGAACCGCTGTGGACTTCGGCTGCACGTTCGCTCAACGCCTGCACCATGTCCTGTTGGATTTCCGAAGGCTTGACCACTACCGTCTCAAATTTTGCATCAGGCACCGGGAGATGAAGCTGGTCGCTGGTCTTGATATCTGCTGCTTCTTTGAACATCGCCATCAGTTCAGGCAAGTTGAAGAACTTCGCAAAACGAGTGCGTGCACGGTATCCGGTGCCTTCGGGCGCAAGTTCGATGGCAGTAGTAGTTTCACCAAAAGTAGAAGCCCACGCATCAAAATGGGTCAACCCTTTCTGCTGCAAGGTGTTGTACTGGAGGTAGCGCATGAGGGTGTACATCTCGGTCATACTGTTGCTCAGGGGTGTACCCGTTGCAAAAATCACGCCACGGCCACCGGTGATTTCATCCAGATAGCGACACTTGCCGAACATATCGCTGGATTTTTGTGCCTCGCTCGTACTCAAACCTGCGACATTACGCATTTTCGTGTACAAGTAGAATGTGCAGCACCCCTGCGGCTGCGAAGCAGTCCGCAGAGTAGTCTGCTTTGTTGTGATAGGTAACTTTTTGAAGTAATCTCCAAGTTTTCCCCCACCTCACGCCGGGCGTGCACCTTTCAGCGCACCCGGCGTACCATCAAATCGATTTACTTTCTTCCTTCAGATTTCAACACTGCTGTGTTCTCACGGACACAGAGTGGTTGTAAATTTCACAGTTTAAGTTTTTCGCGGTATTTCATGATTTTGCCTACCGTCTTTGCATCAAGCTCAGGCGGTATTGGACTGTTGTGAACCATGCGGTGGCATGGTTCACACAGCCAAACCAGATTCGGTACTTTATTGATTCTATCAAGTGGAAGCTTGTTTTTAACGTGGTGACAATGCTTTTGAAGCATGGGTGAGAAGGCATTTCCACAGCATTTACATTTTCCTTTGTCCCTGCTGTAAGCATACTCCCGGTTCATATAATACTCAAAATTCATCCTTCCCTTTGCGTATGCTGACATTGCAATATCGTTCGGGGAATTAACGGATGGACGGTCACATGGCAGTGACTTGTGCTTAGCACGATAGTTCACATACCGTCTGCGCCCTTCCACTGTATACGGTGTCATTTTCTGGTCAAATGGCTTGGATTCATAGTGACTATGCGTGATGAACGCATAAGTTATACCAAACCAATTTCCTTCGACCCATACAGCAAATGTCTTGCTGTCGTAGCCTTTGTGTCGGTCAGGAAGATTGCAGAGCACCTTCAGCGGCACCTGCATGGAGTTGTACCGTTTGGGGTACAGCTTTTTCCATACAGCCAGTGCAGCGTTATTTACTCTGCGGTCTATCGCATGGTAGGCATGAGCACAGATAGATGTCTGCAAGTACTGTGCCATACCCATAATGACAGAGTTAACGTACTGAATTTGCGCAGCCTGCACATTGACTTTTTGACAAAGTTCTATGCGGTGCACTTCTTCGAGCAGTTTCTTAATCTTCTTTCCTAGCCGCTCCATATCCGGCAGCGGCTTTCCAACCAAATGGTTTGTCCATGTTGCCGGGTCAGGAGTTTTCCGTTTTCGTTCGGCCTTTACCACAAAGCCAAGAAAGTGTATACCGTTTGTCCGCAGGTCTGTTACATAGGTCTTTTCCTGCGACAGTTCAAGTTTCATTCTGTTCCGAAAATATTTTGTCAAGACACGTTTCAAACGGAGTGCTTCCTTCTCCGTTGATGTCAGAATCACCCAATCATCGGCGTAGCGATAATTGTACTTTGGTGTTACGCCAGCCCATTTTAGTCGTCTCGTATCGTTGCCTTTGTGCTTGCACTGTCTGTGCGGTTCCATATACATACGACCAACATACCAATCAAAATCATTCAGATAGACATTGGATAAAAGCGGTGAAAGGATTCCACCCTGCGGTGTACCAAGCTCTGTTGCATGAAATAGGTCATTTTCCATATATCCAGCTTTTAGCATCTGACTGATGATTTTCAGCACACGCTTGTCATGGATACCGATTCTCCAGAGCTTTTGGAGCAGCAGGCGGTGATTGATATTGTCGAAGCATCCCTTGATGTCGCCCTCAATTGCCCACACGGGTTGGTCAGGCGATTTGCATCCAGCATTTATGACATTGATGATACCCCGGATTGCATGTTTCTGTGCCCGATAGGGGCGAAAGCCGTAGCTTTGCGGATAAAATCTCGCTTCACAGATCGGCTCGATAATGATACGCACGCACTCCTGTATGATCCTGTCCAATACAGTGGGGATACCCAGCGGTCTTTTCTTGCCGTTACTCTTTTCGATATATTCACGGCGGGCTGGTTTGGGGCGGTAGTTGCGAAAACTCGATTGAATCAATAAAATAAGCTCATCTTTGGGCATTTGAAGGTATTTGTCCATTTTCATCTTATCCACGCCAGCAGTTCTGCTGCCTTTGTTGGACTTGATATTGTGGACGGCGGTTACAATGGTCACTTCATTTGCCACCGCTTCCACCAGACCGGTGAACGATACTCCTTGACCGGACTTCTCATAGAGAAAGTCCTGAATCTTTTTAAGTTCCGTTTCCGTTGAAAATCTGACGTTCAAATGCACAAGGTTTTCACCTCGCAGTTCGTCACCCATCTTTCAGGGAGTTATAGGATTTTCATTTTGTGAAATTTACAAATCGATTTGACTCGTATCCTTCGCCATGGAATATTTCAATTCCGTTTGACTGGCATTACCCAGCCCAGACTACTATGATACGGCTGACTTCCTGTTGCTTTCACTGCGCTGTAACGCTCCAACAACAGGCTCTCAAACGTTCCTTAATCTCTATCCTTGTTCTGAAACCCTTAGGCCGCTACCTTACACCGGGAAAATCTAACCATGCTTTGAACCACAGTTGCTGCATGATTCCTGATGGGGATTTCATCCCACAGGGCGTGTGCAGAAAAACCAGCCACACACACTTTTTCCAAGGGTCACCCTTTCGGATGTCGTTCGCTCTTACGATGCTGCATAGCTTTCCCTAACGGATAGCCATAGGTTTCGGAAGCCCGCACCATTATTATCCATGCCTCTTTGCAGAGGTTTAGGTTTTCAGGTTACGCCTTCACCACGCTCTGTACAATGCACACTTACAGGTGGCAACGCACAGTGGAGTATTAGCTCTCGTACTGTCTTGAATTTTGACCTATTCTCTGGAATTCTGTTCCTCGACATTGGTTCTGTACGGCAGAGGAATTTCACCTCTGATTTCGAGATTAAAGTTCTCTGTGATATTTTCTTATTGCTAAGTGCAATCACATGGTGCTTTTCGTCCTTGCTGTCAACAAGGGCTTATGCACAACGTTTCGCACGGTTCTTAAACGCTTGGCTCTCATCCACAAACAACCTGTCTACGCCCAATTGTTCAAACGTAACCACATCATCTTTACGGTCTGCGCCTTGCAGCTTTTCCAGTTTCTGTTTCAGAGACTTGCGCAACTTTTCCAGCTGCTTTACTGTGAAATGCTCGCCAACCTGTGCTTTCGCTTCTTCGATGGCCTCCTCGATTTCATCCATCTGTTCCTGAATCAGACGCTCCTGTCGTTCTGCGGACAAGGGTATCTTTTCAAACTGGCTGTGTCCGATGATAACTGCATCATAATCACCGGTCGCAATTCTCGCACAGAATTTTTTTCGATTACCGGGTTCAAAATCTTTCTTGCTGGTAACCAGCAGCTTCGCATGGGGGTACAGACGTAAAAACTCGCTGGCCCATTGTTCCGTCAAATGGTTTGGCACGACAAAAAGACTTTTCTGACACAAGCCCAGACGTTTCAGTTCCATAGCGGAAGCCGCCATCTCAAAACTCTTGCCAGCACCGACTTCGTGCGCCAAAAGGGTGTTGTACCCATACAGCACATGGGCAACCGCATTGCGCTGATGCTCTCGCAAATTGATCTCCGGGTTCATGCCCACAAAATGAATGTGACTACCGTCATACTCACGGGGGCGGGTGCTGTTAAAAAGCTCGTTGTACTTTTTTACCAGTAGGGCGCGTCGCTGTGGATCTTTCCAGACCCAGCCAGCAAATGCGTCCTTGATGGCCTGCTGTTTCTGCTGGGCGAGGGTGGTTTCGTTTTGATTCAGCACACGCTTTTCTTTCCCATTCTCCTCGATGGTATCATAAACGCGGCTGTCACGCAAATTCAAGGTATCCTCCAAAATCTTGTAAGCGTTGGCTCGGCGGGTACCGTAGGTTTCGGTGGCCATAATGTCACCAAAGCCAGTAGCAGATTTATTGCTGATTCGCCATTCGGAAGTGTAAGGGGAGTAGCGAACGGTGATGGCATTGTTGTAGCGGATACGATAGGGCGGCTGAAAAGTTTCCATCATGAACTGCTGCACAATAGAGGGGGCAAGCCATGTGGCACCCAGCCGCACATCAATTTCAGATGCCTCCAGATCTTTGGGCTGCGCCTTGGTCAGTGCGTCCACATTAACCTTGAACTCCGGGTGACTTTCCGCAGCAAGCTGTGCCATCCGCAGCTTATCGCGTACATTGCCCGAAAGGTATTCGTCCGCTGTTTGCCAGCCGGCTTCCGGGTCGTCTACATCGGCGGCAGGGTCCTTGAAAATCACGCCGGAGAGTTCGGTGGTGATGCGCCCGTACTCGCCGGGGGTGCACAGCAGTTCTGCCATATAGGGCAAATCCACCTTGCCGTGTTCCCCGATGGACACTGCCAGTGCTTCACTGGGGGTATCCACGCTGGTGACAACACGCTCTGGCCGAATCGTCCGCTTGGTGAACATATCTGCCTTGGACTTGAGATTTTTATTCTCGTCCAGATTCTCCAGTGAGCAGAGCAGATAATAGGAGCTGTCATCATCGAACAGGCGGGCATTTTTCTTGTCGTTGATCAGACCGTATTTTGCAGTAAACGCATCGTAGGCATAATTCAGCTTTGCCTGCGATGCCTTGATATCCTCGTCCGGGAAGTCATTCAACTGCTGGTCGATCAACTCGTTGACGATCTGCCGCAGTTCCACCATGCCAGCCACACGGCCTTTGGCGTTGTCGGACAGTTCAATCTGTGTCATGATGGAGTTCTCGCGGTAGTAGATTTCACCATCCACCACAGTATAGCTGAAATTCTTCACGGTAGGGTCTGCGGGCAGAGTTTTGCGCTGCACTTCCGCATCGGCGACGTCCGGAGCGGCAATCTCCACCGCAGTGTACTGGCCCTCGATGTGCTGCACCGCTTCGGTAAGCTGGTCTGCAAGGTTTGCATCTTCGATTGGTGCAACGGTCAGGTCATGGCCGTACTGGGTGCTTTCTAGTTCCAAATTTCCCAGCACCATTTCCGGATGGTCTACAAAATACTGATTGATATTGAAGCTATCTTCGGTCTGCCCCAGCTGCACCCATGCAGGTTCGATGTCTGCAGGGCGGTCACGCTTCTGCAAAAAGAGGATATCCGAAACAACCTCGGTGCTTGCATTTGCCTTAAAAGCGTTGTTGGGTAAGCGGATGGCTCCCAGCAAATCAGCACGTTCCGCCATGTACTTGCGGGCACTGCTGTCTTTGCTGTCCATCGTGAAACGGCTGGTCACGAAAGCAATCACGCCGCCCGGTCGGATCTGGTCGATAGTCTTGGCGAAAAAGTAGTTGTGGATAGAAAAACCCAGTTTGTTGTACGCCTTGTCGTTGACTTTGTACTGACCGAAAGGGACATTACCTACGGCAAGGTCGTAAAAATCTCGGCGGTCGGTGGTTTCAAAGCCAGCAACCGTAATGTCGGCCTGTGGATATAGTTTTTGGGCGATGCGTCCGGTGATGGAATCCAGTTCCACACCATACAGACGGCTGTCAGCCATGCCAGAGGGCAGCATACCGAAAAAGTTGCCAATACCCATGGAAGGCTCCAAGATATTTCCAGACTGGAAGCCCATCTTTTCCACAGCATCATAGATGGCGCGAATTACCACCGGAGAGGTATAGTGGGCATTCAGAGTGGAAGCGCGGGCGGCGGCATACTCCTCTTCGGTGAGCAACCCTTTCAGTTGGGTGTACTCGGCAGACCAGTTTTCCTTGTTGGGGTCAAAGACATCTGCAAGACCGCCCCAGCCTACATACTGTGAAAGCACCTGCTGCTCCTCGGCGGTGGCACCGCGATGCTCCTGCTCCAAAGTGCGCAAGGTCTGGATGGCTTCAATATTGCGGGCGAATTTCTGCTTGGGGCCTCCGACACCCAAATTATCATCTGTAATGTGAAAATTTCCCGCAGCTTCCGGCACAGGTTCAGCGTTCAGGGCTTCATTTGCGGCAGCAGCATTCGGAAAAGTCTGCCATTCACCATTGACTTCTGTGGAGATAGGCAGTTTATCCAATTCTTCATCGGGCGTAGGCTCATCCTGCCGCAGACCGTCCTCAAACTGCTGCTTGTTGATTACCTCGTTATCCCATGACTGCCCATGCGCACTGGTGTCGATGCGCACATCGGTTTCACCCACATAGCCGATTTTGCCCTCAATGGTTCGGGTGGGCAGGTCAACAACAACTTCGTCACCGACCTTGTAATCGGCATTTTTTTCAGGGGCAACCTCAACAAGTTCGTTCTGCTGCTGTTCATACAGTTCTCGGATATGGGGCAAACTCTCGCTTCGGAAGATGGGCTGTCCGCTGTTAGTTAAGTCCATATCCTGCAAGCTGACGGATTTGAACATGAAGTTGACATGGTCTACACGGAAGTTCCGGTCATCCAGTCTGATAATGCTGCCAATCGGCAGATAATCTTCCTCCCGCAGATATTTTGTCTGGTGGTGGGTGCCATCTTCGCCCTGTCCGGCCAGATAGAGGCTGTTGCCCTCAGCCCACAGCTTCTGCGATTTTGCTACCCACTCTCCACGCAAAAAGCCAGTCACCTTGACTTTTCCCAGCGCATTTTCCTGCGACAGCAAATTAGAGCGCAAAACTTCCTTTACAGTGACTGCATCTTTGTCATAGAACAGAAAATATCCGCCCAGTTCAAAGCCAATCAGGGTATTGGGATACTGTTCTTTCAGGGCGTTGTATTCGGCAGCGACATCACCATCCAGCAGCGGGAGCTGGCGTTCCGCTTCCTGCACGACGGCACGATGCTCTTTTTCTTTATCGGTCAGGTAGCGGTCAGACTGAATCATCAGGTCGATGTATTTCTCGACCTGTGTCCAGCTTAACGTGAATTTCTGATGATCCGGGTAATGGTCAAATTCAAGTCCTTTCCCATCATGATTTACAAAACCGCTGCTGCCGTCCAGAAAGTTGTGAGAATGTCCACCGATGCCGTACTCATGTGCCAGTGCTTTGGCGCGGAGTTTGCGGTTAGGCTGCGTCTGGTACAGTTCGATGATCCGTTGCTTGCCATCCTGGAAACCGGAACCATGCTTGCGCAGTTCGTTTTCAATTTCAGCCTGCGACAAAACAAAAGCGGAGGGCGATTTTTCGCTCTCCGCTTGGTCGATTTTTCCAATTTGTTCAGCTTCGGTAGGGATGTGGGCATCGAAGAAACTTAGCTGTAGATCAGCTCCGTCAGCACCAGTTCCTCGGCTTGCGCTTTCAGGCTGTTCATGTGCTGCACCCACCCCATCTGATGCTGCTCCTTGTTCGGAGCCGGGTTCTGCTTCAGCAGTCCCTGCATGGTCTGCTGCATCCGGCTCTCTGCGATCTGCTCCACTTCCAACAGGTGCGGATACAGAGTCCCCGACAGGAGCATCGAATTGTACAGCACCGGGCGATGCTGCATCAGGTAAGTCCGGCGCAGTCTGCCGAATTTGCCCAGTGCTTTTTCCTGCCGGGGCAGGGTCAGGTTCGGGAGCTGGTAGTCCCCGATAGTCGAGTAGGTCACGTTCCTGCTGTTCATATTCATGTTGGCTCCTTTCTGCATTGCGGCGGCGGATAGTAGTCTTTACGGTTCGTTCAATGTTGCGCAGCACATCCCGGCTGCATTCGCTGACTGCGGTGCCCAGCGCATACACGGCGGCAGGCGTGGAAAAAGAGAAGATGGCCTGAAAATCATCCCGGTCAAAATGACCGTCCGGCTCCAGACCGCAGCGTTCCAGAACCGTATACAGGATACTGATGGCAGCGGCACTTTTGAACTGGAACTCCTGTCCGGCTTCATCATAATCCATCAGGAACGAACCGTCAACGATGTCGAGAATGTCATTGCTATTGTTGTCCCACTAGGAATCCACCAGCTTGCCCGTCAAATCGGAAATCTGCTGGCTGAGCCTTTCATGGTAAACGCCGTACTCTCTGGCAAGCATTTCCGACACAGGCTGCACCAAATCGGGGCCGAGCTGCCATACCTCCGGGTCGCGAGAATTGCGGCGCACCCCGGTGTCGCTCACATCGAAAACATAGTGCAGGCACGGTACGCTGCTGGACTGGTCTAACAGGGTGATTCCTTTAGAACCTCTGCGCACATAGCGGTTCATGCGGTTATTCCAAATGTCGAAGCTGGCGCAGGCGGTGGCATCAGGCCGCTGGGCGTAGATCATCAACTGGTCTGCAAAACTGTACTTGTACAGCCGGGATGCAGTGGTCAGGTAGTCCGTCCAGTTTTCCCAATATCGGGTCAGTTCCTTTGCCGTTTGCTGGGCGAGGTTAAGGTATTCTTGCGTTTTGTTTGGCATTTTGGCCTCCTTTCAGCTCTGTGGTAAACAAAAAAGCGAGCGGCCTTTTCAGGTCACTCGCTTATGGAATCTATGGTAGTTTATGGCGCACTTCGGCCTTCCGGTCTTGCTGCCTGCGGGCTGATACGCCGTCTGCATAAGAGCGACACCTTTGTGCTGGCTGTAGACCTGCCCAGCGGCATCAACACGGATACCGGGGAGGTTGCCGAGGGTGTTGCCCATGCAGATTTGACCGTAACCTTCGACAGTTATAAGCCTTTGCATATGGCAGAAGCTTCTGCGCCGCTGTGCGGAAAAATCATCTGTGCTGACATTGGCATCCGGGATGAATGGCACCCGGAGTTTTGACGAAGGCTTGCCGCTGCGGAAAAATACCGGGAAACAAAAAATGCCCCCGGAGGGCTTGTTGCGGCTCTCCGGGGGCATCTTATGTGCGTTGTGCTTTGGCGCACACGACCGGCGTTTTACTCGATCTCGATCAGGTTCGGGTTCTCAGGCAAAGCCTTC
>OGUJ01002312.1_pt1 | contig 9692 bp, 8 predicted proteins | sample 1573661 | NCBI WGS metagenome assembly OGUJ01 (sample SAMEA2581933, study PRJEB24529) | metagenome | biome: Human gut stool | place: China | collected 2011
TGTAGTCAGGAAGCACCGCCGACAGCAGCACTTGAATTATCTTCTACACAGGAAAACGCATATCTGGAGGGAGATATTCAGAGAACAAAAAATATGACTTTAAAAGGAGATCACAGAAATTATGTGACACTTCCATTACCAGAAAATGTTACTTATCACAGTACAGATCAAGCAGAACAGACCGGAGGAAATGTAAAAATCAGTGGAGGGACAACCTTCTGGTTTACGGCACCTAAATCCGTATCGGGAACCTGGAATACCGGGAAACTAACAGGACAGATCGGGAGCCAATGGAAAACGCTGGTAGTCAGCACAGGAGATGATACGCAGGATATCGGATATGGAGATTTTTATGAAGAATCGGCGAATAATGTTAGTTTCAGTATTACATGGAAGGAGATTGCAAAGGTAAAAGTCATCAAAGAGGATGCAAAAACCAATGTAAAACTGGCGGGGGCAGTATTTGGTTTATACTCTGATAAAGGCTGTACGAAGCTGATTGTAGAAATGCCCCCAACAGATGAAAACGGAGAAACGGAAATCGAATTAGAAAAAACACAGGATTGTTTTCTTTTATCCCAAATACGATATAAAGCGTTGATAATACGCCATTTTCATAACGATCCAGCCTTTTAATAGCTCCCCAAGGAGCATCTGTTGAAGTACTTTTATTGTAAGCGAACTCTCCATTCTCAATCAGATAGTAACCACTGACATCTTTACTTGCGACTCTCTTATCAAAGAATTCATTCTGATCAATAAGTCCATATTGAGCTGATATTGTAAGCGGTAACTCTGAGACTAAATCTTGATTTTTTCTTGTAACACGATCGACTAAATCACCTAACTTACGCTGTTCCCACTCATCCGTATACCCTTTAAATCTAATCTCAGGTTTTCCCATAATTTACCCCTCCATTTTCGCAATCAGTTCATCTAATGATTTCATAATTGCGTCATCTGTAGAAGTTAAATCCCTGAGCAGGGCCAGGAATTCACCCTGTGTTTTTTCTAATTCATCATCTGTTTTCTTCATCTCGGATAACAGATCATTCAGGTCTATCTCTTCTTCTTTTTCAAAGTTGTCAACATAGCGTGGGATGTTGAGGTTAAAGTCGTTCTTTTCTATTTCTTCAAAGCTGGCAAGAAATGATTCTTTTTCTACAGTTTCCCGTTTGCTGTACAGCTCCATCACTTCATTGATATGCACATCTGTCATTTCATTCTGCTTCTTGCCTTTATCAAACTTCTTTGAAGCATCAATAAACAGCACATCTCTGCCATCTCTGTGTTTCTTCAGCACGATAATACAAGTTGGAATTGAAGTATTATAAAAGAGATTCGCAGGTAAACCAATTACTGCATAAATATTTCCGGAGCGAAGCAGTTTTTCTCTGATTTTCCCTTCCGCAGCTCCCCGGAAGAGGACACCGTGCGGAAGTACAATTGCCATAGTTCCATTATTTTTCAGATGGTACAGTCCATGCAGTAGGAAAGCGTAATCTGCTTTTGATTTCGGTGCAAGTACCCCATAATCACTGAATCTTTCATCCTGCAGAAAGCCTGCTGCTGCGGTCCATTTCGCGCTGTAAGGCGGATTCATAAGTACCATATTGAAGTCTGTTTCTTCGTCTGTTGGCCAGTCTCCGTCAAGAGTGTCTCCGTTTCTCAAGTTCTGATTCTCTGCCGGAATGCCATGAAGAAACATATTCATTCTTGCAAGATTGTAAGTCGAAGTATTTAATTCCTGTCCATAATATTTGATATACTGAGAATATTTCGCATATTTTTTTGCATTAAGCAGAAGGGATCCAGAACCCATACATGGATCATAGACAGATAATCCCTGTTTTTCTTCCTGTCCTGCAATTGCAATACGGGTAAGAATTTTAGATACTGCCTGAGGTGTATAGAATTCACCGGCTTTCTTTCCTGTCTCTGATGCAAACTGTCCGATCAGATACTCATAGGCATTTCCAAGTATTTCAGCATCTGAATTCAATAAATCTGCTTTATCAATTTCCTTTATCAGACTTGCAACTGTATCACTCTGCTTCTGATCTCCCGTTCCCAGACGGTTGGAATACAGATCAATATCTGCAAACAGATCTGCAAAGATAGGATCACTTTGTTCAATATTATTGAATGCTTTCTGCAGCTGCTCTCTGTTAAAAGAATTGTTTCTTGCAGCATCTGCAAAATACGTGTATGTAAGTTCAGGCTCGATCACATAATGGCATTCTTCTTTCATTCCCTGTTTTAGTTCTTCGCCATCTTCACTTTTTAATTCTTTTACATATACATCCAGTGCTTCTTTTAACGTCTGTGGTTTACTGTCACAAATCATATCATATACTTTGATAAGAAAAGAATCTGACAGGTATTTATAGAAAATAATACCCAGAAGATAATTTTTATATTCATTTGCATCCATTTTTGAGCGAAGAATATCTGCTCCGCTCCACAATACACTGATCAGATCTTTACTGTTTTCCATTTCAGCCATTTCGTGTTCCCCCGTTTTTTACTCTAGCTTATATACAGCGTAAGTATATCATATTTTTTGTGAACATGATATATACCTGTCTTAATTGTCGTGGGAAATTTCATCAGGAAATATAATTGCAGCATAAAAGGCAGTCCCTGTTAATCAGAAACTGCCCTACTACTGTTATGCGATTTTATTGACATAAATTCTGTTTTCTTCTTCTGATAATCTTTACAACCCCAAAGATCAGCAGCAGAATCACTCCAACAACCACAATACAGATTCCCACAATCGCTATGGCAAATTTATTCGGATGTTTTACCAGATTTATGATGTTTTTGCTGTTGTCTACAACTTTTCTTTCGTGTGTTGTATTATAATATTCCGGCACATTTGCAATTCCGTCTTTGTCTGTATCTTCAAAGGATTGCATGTATTCTGCGATTGCAGCCCAGGCTTTCAATTCTTTTTTTCCATCCATGACTGCATAATCTTCCAGGTTCTCTATGGGATTGCCGTTTTTATCCTTAGGGACGATGGATATCAGACCATAGGATTTGTCCAGAACAGAACCCAGCATACGGCCAGTGTACAGGTCGGTGACAACATGATACAATTTATCATCCTGTATTTCTTCCCTTTCCCCATCCTTGCCTGTCAGATAACAGTCTGTTACTTTATTTAAGATCATTCGATGGGGATTATAGGTGAAATTCATTCCACTGCAATATAATCTGGCTATTGTCATAAAATCTGAAATGGAGGCATCTACCTCTGCCACTGTTTTCAGTTCTTTTCCCGTTAAATATGCACTGATCAGAGGATAACCTGCAAGTCCGTCTTTTCCTGTTCCCAGCGAGAAGGAATTATATACCTGCTCCACTGTTATATTGCCTTTTGTATAAGTATCTCTTACAGTTCCGGCAGGTACGATCGCAACATCTACTTTTTCTCCATCAGAGTCTCCTGCATTCTCTACTGCATATACATAAGCATCTGATATGATATCTCCCAGATTCAACTCCTCATGCTTTGTTTCCATCTCACTGAGGCTGTTAAATTCTATGTCATTTTCTGCCAGAATTTCCTCTCTGGTGTAACCAAAATTGGAGAGATAATTGGTATCAACAGTATCTGACAATTCATCTATTTTCTTCTGTGTGGCTTCATCTGCTTTGATTTCATCCGTAACCGGAACAAGCTCATAGGTATCCGTTTCCCACCGTCCATTCTCTTTCTGAGTCATAGAAAGTGTTCCCAGGTTTTTCCCATATTCTCCACAGGATACGATGCAGGTATCTCCCTGCAGGATCGGTTCTGCCAACTGTGTGTGGGTATGTCCGCTGACGATCAGATCAATGTCCGGCACATTCTTTGCAAGGATTTCATCCTCTGATACTTTTTCGTCCTCCCATGTTCCGCTGTGTGATACACAGGCGATCATGTCTACATCTTCGTTCTTTTTTATTTCCTCTACTGTTTCTCTGGCTGCTTCTGACGGGTCTTTGAAAAGAAGCTCGCAGGTAGGGGCGCAATCCAGAGAATCCTTTCCGAAAACACCCAGTACTGCAATCTTTATATCGCCTTTTTGAATTACCGTATAGTCTTTTACTCCATATGTCTGAAATGCTTCATAAATCTGTTTCTGCCCTTCACTGAGTCCGGCTTTTTTCATTGCATCCCAGTCCACATTACACACAACCATCCCGGGAAGATTTTCCCTTGAACTGACTGCGGCATTCAGCATATCTGCCAGACCATCGGAGCCGTAATCAAATTCATGATTTCCCAGAGTTGTCACATCACAGCCCAGATATCCAAGCATCCTCAGTTCTGCGGCCTCTGTGTCATATACAGTCTGTATCAGAGTTCCCATGGAGAAGTCTCCGCCATCCAGTATAAGTGTATCTGTATTCTCTTTCTCGTACTCATTGATCAATGTTTTCAGCCGGGCAAATCCGCCGGTCTCCTGCTGTGTCCCGTCTACAATCGTTTGAAAGCTGTTCAAATGAGAATGCAGATCATGGGTGAACAGGATATCCAGATGTTTGGGCTCCTCTGAGGCGTTTACCTGATATCCTGTCAGACCTGAAACGCTCAGCATAAATATAAATATGAATACGAATGCTTTTTTTAATAATTTCATAAAATTCTCCTGTAATATCAAAAATGGTTCCGCAGTATCATTTATTTTCCCGCAGGATAATGATACCATGAAACCATTTTACAAAAAAACTAATTTATCTTTCATCTCCCACAAAGAACAAAGCCATTGTTCCCGGACCTGAGTGAGCGCCGATGGTGGCTCCTACCTGATTCATGATAATCGTGTTGATCTGGTATTTTTCTTTTACTTTCTCTGCCACATAATTTGCATCGTCTTCACAGTCTCCATGACTGATAAAGATAGTATGGCAGGTGTCATGATAGCTGCCGATTTTCTCATCCATAAGCTTTACCAGCTCCTGAAGGGATTTTTTACGGCCGCGGACTTTGCCGATGGCAGTGAGTTTTCCGTCGTTGTCTACATGAAGGACCGGTTTAATATTCAGCATGCTTCCTACTACTGCAGTGGTTCTGGAAATGCGGCCTCCACGGTATAGGTGGTTTAAATCATTGACTGTAAAAAGGTGTACCATATGAAGCCTGTTCTCTTCTGCCCATTTCGCAACTGTCTCCAGATCTTCTCCCTGCTCTTTCTTCTCCTGCGCAAGGTAAACCAGAAGCCCCTGACCAAGGGAAGCGCCAAGAGAATCTACCACGATGATCTTACGGTCCGGATAGTCCTCCATCAATTCCTCCGCTGCGATACGGCTACTATTGTATGTACCGCTTAAAGCAGAAGAAAATGCAATATGAAGAATATCTTTTCCTTCTTTCAGGTAAGGCTCCAGCAGTGCTTTTGCATTTTCAGGATTTACCTGTGCTGTAGTTGGCATGGAACCGTTTCTCATTGCCTCATAAAATTCATGCTCCGGAAGGAAATTTCCATGCGTGTAATTTTTGCCATCCATGGAATAACTGAGATACATGCAGCCTACTCCATGGTCTTTGAGATATTTCTCCGGAAGATCTGAATTGTTGTCGGTGGTGATTACATATTCGCTCATGTTGTCGCCCTCTCGTTTTCTGATATTTTTCAATTTCTGCCCATTAACTGTTCAGTGTCTTCGCAGTTACGAAGCAAAATCCGCTGCCTGCTCAGTAATGGGCTCTTCATCTTATCTATCAAGTCAGGGGCAAAATACCTTTCAACCCTGACATCATATATACAGTATAGCATCAAACTATCAGCCAAACAACTACTTTTCCTTCTCAACTGCCTTAATCGCTTCCTGCAACTGATTATCCTCCTCATGGGTAATCTCGTCTTTATTCTTATTCAGCAGGCTGGTATCCAGAGAAACCTCTATATCAGGTTTGATTCCTGTTTTGTTGATGTTGTTTCCTTTTGGAGTATAGTAGTTGGCAATAGTCAGTTTAATGGCACTTCCGTCTGAGAGCTGGCGGATGGACTGTACCACGCCTTTTCCGTAAGTGGTTGTTCCGACGATTGTTCCGATACCATAATCCTGCACTGCGCCGGCAAAAATCTCTGATGCACTGGCGCTGCTTTCATTTACCAGAACTGCAAGCGGAATCCTGAGTTCGTTTTTGCCATCACATTTTTCCTCTTCTCTGTTTCCGTCTTTGTCTTCGGTGTAAACGATCAGTCCTTCCGGAAGGATTTTTCGCAGAATATCACAGACAGAATTAAGAAGTCCACCCGGATTATTGCGGAGATCCACGATCATTTTCTCCATTCCCTGTTTTTGCAGATCATCAAAAGCTTCCTGATACTGTTCGCCGGTAACGCCTGTAAACTGTGTAATGCGGATGTAGCCGATTTTGGAATCCAGCATTTCATGGAAAACAGACGGTAATTCCACATCTGTGACAGGGACTGTGATTTCCATGGCATCTTCTTCACCTTCTCTGTGAACAGTAAGCACCACACTGTCTTTATCCGAATTGCGGACAATATCTGCAACATCAGATACCTCATCCTCTGTGATGTCTTCCCCGTCAATGGCACTGATGATGTCCCCTTCTTCCAGTCCTGCTTTTTCTCCGGGACCACCCTCATAGCATTCAACAATCTTTACTCCGCCTTCTTTGTTCTTCTCCATAAGAATGCCGATTCCCACATAGCTTCCCTCATTGGAAGAATTCTCAGAATCGTATTCCTCTGCTGTATAATATCTGGAATAAGGATCATCCAGTCCATAGAGAAGACCTGCATAAAGCCCTTCCTGAAGCTTCTCTTCATCCTTATCTCCCAGATAGTATCTGTCGATCAGCTCTTCAAGATATGCCAGCTTTGATGTACACTTGTAATCACCAAGAGCTGTTCCTTTTGCTGCAAGACCTGTTCCTGCAAAAACACCTGTACCGATGCACGTCACAACCAGTGCTCCTGCTACTGCACCTTTCCAAAATTCTTTATTTTTCATGTCTGCACTCCTGTAAAAAAGCCGCCGGTTCATGATATGATATCATTGTTCCGGCAGCTTCATGCTTGTCTGCTTTTTATTATACTCTTAAATGCTTTCTTGTTGTAAAGAAACTTCCGATCAGTCCGATTCCGATTCCAAGTCCCAGTCCTATAGGAAGCAATATCTGATAAATCTGCCATACCGGGATAAAATCAACCACGCCGGTCAGCACATTAAATTTGTTCAGAATATAAGATACCGCCCCATTATAACAGAAATAAAGCACGATCAGTGGAACTGCTGCTCCGACCACCCCCAGAACCATACCTTCCAGCAGGAATGGTGCTCTGACAAATGCGTCTGTCGCTCCTATGTATTTCATAATTCCGATTTCTTCTTTACGGACTGCAATACCCACAGATACCGTATTGCTGATCAGAAATATGGAGATGACAAGCAGCAATGCAATGATGGCAATAGAAATATAGGAAACCAGCTTATTGATATTTCCCAGCGTTTTTGCTGCTTCCTCAGACTGGTTGACTTTTCTTACATGTTTCAATTCCTGTATATAGGAAACAAGCTCTGACTGCTTCGTGATATCATTCATATACACACGATAGTTGGCTGAGTTTGCAAGAGGATTGTCGTCCTTAAATCCGTCTGCTGCCTCTGAGCCCTGAAAATATTGCTCTTTATATTCCTCCCAGGCTTCATCAGCTGACTGATACTCTATTTTCTCTACTTCCGGACGTGCCTTGATCTTCTTTCCGATTGCTTTGATCTGTTTGTTTGTAGTTCCCTCTTCAAAGAATACTGTGATCGGCACTTCCTGCTCTACCTTATGTGCGATATTATTCACATTATTGACAATGGAGAAAAAGATTCCAAACAGAAAAATACAGGCAGCCATGGTGATAATGGAAGCCAGGGAAAACATCCAGTTTCTTTTGATATTTTTGACACCCTGTTTCAGAGTGTACCAGATTGTACTAGGCCTCATGATATTCTCCCTCTTTCTCGTCACTTATAATAGAGCCCTCATGCATGGTCACAACACGTTTGCGCATGGAATTTACAATATCCTTATTATGTGTAACAACAACTACTGTGGTTCCTCTGTCGTTAATCTGTTCCAGAAGCTTCATGATTTCTTCGGAAGTCTTCGGATCCAGATTTCCTGTAGGCTCATCTGCCAGAAGGATATCCGGACGGTTGACCAGCGCCCTTGCCAGTGCAACTCTCTGCTGTTCTCCACCGGAAAGTTCATCCGGGAAGGATTTGTATTTGACAGCAAGTCCAACTTCCTGAAGTACCTCCGGGACACGTTTACGAATTACTCTTGTGGGGCGGTTGACTACTCTCTGGGCAAACGCTACGTTCTCATATACATTTCTGTCTTTCAGTAGACGGAAGTCCTGAAATACTACGCCCAGCTTACGGCGGTATTTGGCTACTCTTCTGTGTTTCATTCCTTCCAGACGTTCACCGCTTACGATGATCTGGCCGGATGTGGAATCCAGTTCTTTCATAAGGAGTTTGATCAGGGTTGTTTTTCCTGATCCGCTGTTTCCTACTACGAAGACGAATTCGCCTTTATCTATATGTAAGTTCGCATGGTTTACTGCCGGAAGGCCGGGGCCATAGGATTTGCTTACATCTATAAGATCTATCATAGATTTTTCCTCCAATGGGTTAATGAATTTGTAACATTATTGTAATGTATGTTTTTGGGGATTGCAAGAGATTTTTGAGGATTCATAGAATGTTCACAGTAACGAAGCCAACATTCATTCCAAATTGTCTGCATCAATGGAATTTTGGCTTGCATGTCTCAGGATATTGCATACCTTATCAATTGCAATCTCGATTTCTAACTATACACTGCAAGGCTGGATTTGTAAAGGTCAAAAATGCCTGCGGCAGCAATTAAAGCTGTGGCAGGCATTGAAAATTTTTCTTCTATTATAATACATCAGTATTCCAGTGTTTCCATATATTTCATGTAACGTACTACCATGAGTGCAATCTTAAATGTAATGGCATCTTCAAAAACACGGAGATCAAGACCTGTACTCTTCTGGAGTTTATCAAGGCGGTAGACCAGAGTGTTTCTGTGGATGTAAAGCTGTCTGGATGTCTCTGAAACATTGAGGCTGTTCTCGAAGAACTTATCAATTGTAACCAGAGTCTCTTCGTCAAAGTCATCCGGGGATTTGCCGCCGAAGATTTCTTTGATAAACATCTTACAGAGCGGGATCGGGAGCTGGTAGATCAGTCGTCCGATTCCCAGAGAGCTGTATGCGATCACTTCTTTATCTCCGAAGAAAATCTTACCTACATCAAGAGCCATGCGGGCTTCTTTATAGGAACGTGATACTTCTTTCAGTTCATTGACGATAGTACCGTATGCCATATGTGTCTTACCGTCATTTCCCATTCCAAGAGTATCAAGGATAGTATGTGCAAGCTGATCCATCTCAGGATAATTCTCACCATCTTCAAGTTCCTTGACTACGATAATACTCTTCTCATCTACTGCTGTGATAAAGTCTTTACTTTTACCGCCGAAAAGACTCTTCACGCTTTCCATGGAGCTGTGGTCTTTCTCCTGTGGCATTTCAAGGATCATGACTACACGGCGGACATCTGCCTCAATGTGCAGTTTCTTCGCACGATTATAAATGTCAACAAGAAGCAGGTTGTCAAGAAGAAGGTTCTTGATAAAG
>OGUJ01002314.1_pt1 | contig 9689 bp, 8 predicted proteins | sample 1573661 | NCBI WGS metagenome assembly OGUJ01 (sample SAMEA2581933, study PRJEB24529) | metagenome | biome: Human gut stool | place: China | collected 2011
GGACAGCTGGAATAAAGCATTTTCATCTGATTGACACCCTCATCCTCCAGAGAAATATCTGGATTTATAAGCGTATCTAAAGAGATGTGCAGGACCTTTGCCAATGCTCTCAAAATCAAATAGGAAGGATTCATTTTCCCTTTTTCGATATTGGCGATTTGCTTTACAGAAACATGGCTCAGATCAGAAAGTTCCTGCTGTGTCAGCTCTTTATTCTTTCGTGCTTCCCGCATTTTCTGCCCTAAAGCAGTTAAATCATCAATCGGCATAATCGTTCACCTCAAATATATTTTATCGTTCCGATTTGCACAAAGGAATAACCTTATTGTGCTTGAGAACAGGACTGATTATGCTGATTTCTTTTTGATAACATGGTTGCTCCATGATTATGGCGTTTCCGGCTACTAATTGAACTATGAGGATGAATTGCAGATTTCAGCTTTTAGTTCGTTGCCAAACGAGAATGATATTGAATGCGGTAGGGAGGCTAGCAGTTTTATCCGCTCATCTATGAGCCGTTTTTTATTCTCTGTGACATAAAAATTCATCTGGATATTCCGTTTCCGGTTCGCCATGCGCTGCCTCCATTCTTCATAAGAGTTTGAGATTATCTCAACAAACATTTTTCATTTTCGGGCAAGGGACCTGAAAATCTGAAAAATCGCAAGCGGGTACTGGCTTGCTGTGCTTGCTATCGAAACCCTACCTTCTATTTCTCCCTCTACTAATACTACAATTTGAAGCGGAGATTTTGGCTGTTTCCATTTCAAATTATGCAAGAACCGCCTCTGTTCAATGTTGAATAGTTCTATGTTCACGCACACACGCAGGCAATCACTCCCCGTAAAGATAGCAAAGCAAAGTAATTGTCTATTTGGAGCGAAAATGCCTTTTTGGAGAAGAAACATACCGACATATCTGCTATACTGAAATGCGGTTAGTTGGTGCTAACACAAAAGCAAACAGGAGGACCAAATAATGAATAAACTACAAGGAAAAGACCTTATCAATGTTGGAATCTTCACTGCGATCTATTTTGTGGTGATGATGGCGATTGCCATGCTGGGATTTATCCCTATTTTTCTTCCGCTTCTGATCGTGCTGGTTCCGCTGATTGGCGGAATCGTAATGATGCTGTATTATTCTAAAGTCCAGAAGTTTGGAATGGTATCGCTGACAGGACTGATCTGCGGTATTTTAATGTTGCTGACCGGCATGGGGTATTGGAGCATTATTACCGGTGCCGTGTTCGGTGTCCTGGCTGATCTTGTTTTGAAATCCGGCGATTATAAGAGTGCAAAAAAAGGAATCATATCGCATGGTGTTTTTTCTATGTGGATCATCGGAAACTACATCCCCATTGTTGCAACACGGGACAGCTACTATCAGCAGCTAATCAGCGGTTATGGACAAGAGTATGCAGATTCCATTATGAGCTATATCTCGGAATATACGCTCCCCCTTCTTTTGATTGCCGGGTTCGTTTGCGGCGTGATCGGCGGTGTGATCGGCCAGAAAATTTTCAAAAAGCACTTTAAGCGTGCGGGTATTGCATAATGCGCCGTGAATTGTTAGCAAGCAAAAAAAAGGAAACCGGCCTGTCGTTAGACCCTCGGACAAAGTTGGCATTGCTTATCACGATTGCCCTCTTTGTCTTGAGCGGCGGAGGTGGGGCTGCTTCTAAACAGTTTGCTCCTATTTTGGCTGCTGTTCCATTGATCCTGCTGCTCACGGAAAAATCGTGGAAGGGATCGGTTATCTATTTTGTTTTATATGGCGGCAGCTATATATTGCAACTATGGGCGCTCCCCCACCTGTCCGGCCTTCCTAACTTTCTTGTTGTTGCAATCTGCGGTTTCTTTATGCGGTTTGTGCCGGGGATTATGATGGGATACATCACGGTCAGGACAACGACGGTCAGCGAGTTTGTTGCCTCCATGAAGAAGCTGCATTTACCGGAGCAGATTATCATTCCTATGTCCGTGATATTCCGATTTTTCCCTACGGTTGTAGAAGAATATAATGCCATAGGGGACGCTATGAAAATGAGAGGAATCCGTTTTGGCGGGGGCAAAGCCAGTGCAATGCTGGAATACAGGCTTGTCCCTGTCATCATGTGTTCCGTCAAGATCGGGGAAGAATTAAATGCGGCAGCCCTGACAAGAGGATTGGGCGGTCCGGTCAAGAGGACAAACATCTGCGAGATCGGCTTTCATGTGCAGGATGTTTTTTTCCTGCTGCTATGTGTGGTGGCTTTTGCAATTCCTATTGTCACGATGATTACAGGGAGGTAGGTCTATGATCGAATGTAAAAAAGTTTCTTTTTCCTACCATCCAAATGAAACTGACATTGGGGACAGGGAAGGACACGGAACATTAAGAAATATTGACCTGTCTATTAACGACGGGGATTTTGTACTGCTCTGTGGAACATCGGGCTGCGGTAAAACCACACTGACACGGCTGTTTAACGGACTGATTCCTCATTATTACGATGGAAAGCTGGAAGGCACTGTCATGCTTGATGGAGAAGATATGAGCGGGCTTTCCCTGTTTGATATATCAAAAAAAGTGGGTTCTGTTTTTCAGAATCCACGTTCTCAATTTTTTAATGTGGATACGACCAGCGAAATTGCCTTTGGATGTGAAAACCATGGATTGGAAGAAGCAGAAATCCGAAAGCGGGTAAAACTGGTCTCAGAGCAGTTGAACCTTACAAATCTACTGGACAGAAGTGTTTTCTCCCTTTCCGGTGGGGAAAAGCAAAAAATCGCCTGTGGATCTGCCGCCGCTGTGGAACCGGATGTATTTGTTTTGGACGAGCCATCTTCCAACCTTGACGCCTATTCCATCGCTGATTTTCGGAAACTGTTAAAAATATTGAAGTCACAGGGCAAAACAATTATTATTGCGGAGCACCGGCTCTACTATCTTTATGATCTGGCAGACAGGATCATATATTTAAGCGACGGGGAAATACAAGGGGATTATACTTTGCCGGAATTTCAGTTGATTCCGGCGGCGGAAAAAGCTAAAATGGGATTACGGCCTCTTGGCCTGGGTGAGTTTGCAGACATTGAGCCTGCCAGTCTACATTCAGGGAAGGGGATATGGAAACTGAACCACTTCCATTTCGCATACAAGAAACAGCCGGAAACGCTTTCTCTGGAAAATATAGAGCTTCCTGCCGGAAATGTAACGGCGGTCATCGGGCACAATGGAGCCGGAAAAACGACACTATCCCGTTGCTTATGCGGATTGGAAAAAAGATGTAAAGGTATCCTCGAAAAAGAAGGTACTTCCTATTTAAGCAAACAGCGGCTGAAGCTATGCTATATGGTCATGCAGGATGTAAATCATCAGCTTTTTACGGAGAGCGTTTTAGAGGAAGTCCTGTTAAGTATGCCGGGGAAAGATTCCGATGAATCGCCTGAAAATGTGGCAAAGGCAGAGGCTATCTTGACAGAAATGGATTTGCTCCCGTACAAAGCCTGCCATCCGATGGGGCTTTCGGGAGGGCAAAAACAACGTGTGGCGATTGCTTCTGCGATTGCCTCTGAACGTCCGGTTATACTATTTGACGAACCTACCAGCGGCCTTGATCTCTTTCACATGAGGCAGGTGGCCGATTCGGTCAAAGGACTTGCCGATTCAGGAAAAACCATTGTGATTGTGACCCATGATCCTGAATTTATACTCAGGTGCTGCAATTATGTGATCCATCTGGAAAACGGCAGATTGGAAGAAAACTATTTCCTCCAGGATACGGAAGGACGGGAACGGTTATTTAATTTCTTTATGATGGAAGGAGGCGGCGGAAATCAAACTGTTTGATGGTAAAATAAACTGCGGCTCAAATGTTAAAAATGTCATTGAAACTGAGGATTGCGTTGTCCTGCAGCTTTTTGACGAGAGCGGCGAGGGAACCATGACAGCCCACAAAATTTTTGATGGCGCTTTTGTGATGTATAGCGATATGCACCTGAAAGAATGTACCTCCTACTTTCAGAGTAGTATGGACAGTTCGCTTCTCTATATAGACCATTGCAGGGAGGGACGGATCGAAAGCGAGATTGGCAATCATGCGTATAGCTATTTGCAAGAGAATGAGATGCGTGTGGATGACCGGCGTTCCCATTCGGGACGGTTCTGCTTTCCACTCTGCCACTATCATGGGATGACCCTGGGATTTGATCTGGACATTGCTGTGCCGGCGCTGAAAGACTTTTTTGGCGGATTTTCTGTTGATTTGTACGAGCTTCAAAAAAAGTATTGCAATGATAAGAAACCGTTTGTGATTCATAATGAGCCAGGAATTGAACATATTTTTTCAGAGCTTTACTTTGTCCCGCAGCAGATCAAAGGTGACTACTATAAAGTAAAAGCCCTGGAGCTGCTTTTATATCTGGACGCTTTGCAGTTTTCTGATTCCAAAGAAGATCGCCCTTATTTCTATAAAGGGCAGGTAGAAAAAATCAAAGCGATCCATGATCTTATTACGGCAAATTTGCAGGAGCATTACACGATGGATGAATTAGCTGAACGATTCCAGATTTCATTGACGGGGATGAAAACCTGCTTTAAGGAAATATACGGAGATTCCATGTATTCCTATCTTCGCCGTTATCGGATGAACGTTGCTGCCACAATGCTCCGGCAGGATTCCAAAAAAGGGATTTCGGAAATTGCCGGAGTTGTGGGATATGAAAGCCCCAGTAAATTTGCAACAGCTTTCCGGCAGGTGATAGGGCAGACGCCGATGGAATACCGAAAATCTTTTTTCTAAACGGTGCATAAATGCCGTTTTGGAGAGGAAAGAAGAATTGAATACTGCTACAATGAGGATGGTTAGCAAAGACTACCCATCCTTTTTTCTTTGCTGACTAAAAAGAAGGAAGGTGATTGTAATGAAGCAGCAAAAAGATAATTGGGTGAAAATTCTGTTTTCCTTCGCCGCACCATGCAAGGGGAAAATGGCTCTTTCGGTATTCTGCGCCATTCTGAGCGTTGCAGGAGGGTTTATTCCTTTTTGGGCTGTATATGAAATCCTGCTGGCATTTATCAATCAGAATGTGACCCTGAATGGCATTCTGATTTGGTGTCTGGTTGGAGCAGTGGGCTACCTGCTGCGGGTTGCCTGCCATGGAATCTCTACGATCCTGGCGCATATTTCAGCCTATACCATTTTGGAAGGAATCCGGCTTAAAATTGCGGACCGGCTGATGAAAGCGCCTCTCGGCGAAGTGATGGGGCGGAGAATCGGCTATCTGAAAAATATCATCATGGATAAGGTGGAGGATTTAGAGCCGCCTTTGGCACACATGATCCCGGAATTGACTTCTAACCTCCTACTCCCTGTTGCAATTTTTACCTGGATGATGGTCATTGACTGGCGCATGGGATTGGCGGTTCTGATTGCTCCGGTGCTGGCCATGATTCCTATGTTTTTCCTTATGAGGAATTATAACAGTCAGTACGCCGCTTATATGGAGGCAAATAACCATGTCAACAGTATTATTATTGAGTATGTGGAAGGCATCGAGGTTGTAAAGGCTTTTAATCAAAGCACAAGCTCCTATGAAAAATTTGTTAATGCTGTCCAGTCGTTCAAAGAGTTTACCCTGGCATGGTTTAAGAGCACATGGAAAACGATGAACCTGATGATGGCGATTATGCCCACAACGCTACTGGGGGTTCTTCCTGTCGGCCTTCTGCTGGTACAGAATGGAAGTATTTCCCCCGCAGAGCTTGCAATGGGGATTATTCTTTCCCTCAGCATTGTTGGGCCGTTGATGAAAGCAACCACTTTCATTAACGAAGCAAAGTCTATGGAATATGCAGTAGAGGCGGCAAATGAACTTTTGAACCTGCCTGTGCTGTCGGATTCAGGGAAAATCGTATCCATACCCCGCAATGATATTGTGTTGGAGCATGTAACCTTTTCCTATGACGGCTCCGAGCAAAATGAAGTACTGCATGATGTGAACTTGGAATTGCCAGAGGGAAGTTTTACGGCACTTGTAGGACCGTCTGGCGGCGGTAAATCAACGATTGCCCGTCTGATTGCAAGGTTTTGGGACGTGACAGGCGGCAACATTACCATTGGGGGGAAGAATATCAAAGAGTTGTCTATACGCCAGCTTTCCGAACTGGTCAGTTTTGTGACACAGGATAACTTCCTGTTTAATTGCTCCCTGAAAGAAAATATCCGTCTTGGAAATCCAAACGCCACAGATGAAGAAGTATATGCGGCGGCGAAAGCGGCCTGCTGTGATGAATTTATTGTGCGTTTGGACAAAGGATATGATACCCCTGCCGGTGATGCCGGAAAGAGGCTGTCCGGCGGCGAAAAACAGCGAATTGCGATTGCGAGGGCGATCCTCAAAAATGCTCCGATTGTTATTTTGGATGAAGCGACAGCATTTACTGACCCGCAGAACGAAGATAAAATTCAGAAATCTATCATGGCGTTATCAAAGGGTAAAACTCTTCTTGTGATCGCCCACCGCCTTTCCACCATTCAGAACGCAGATCAGATTGTCGTGTTGAAAAAAGGCCGGATTGTGGATTGCGGAAAGCAGGAAGAATTGTTGAAGCGGTGTCCGCTTTATGCGGATATGTGGAAAGCCCACATCGGGGCGAAGAATTGGTCTGTGAGTGAAAAGAAGGAGGTGGCCGCTCATGTTTAAGTCTATGAAACGGATCATTAAATGGGCGGGGAAATATAAGGGACGCCTCTATCTTGGCTCTGTTTTTTCCTTTTTCAGCAGCCTGTCTACGGCGATCCCTACAATGGCTGCCGCTTATGCCCTTGATAAAGCAATCGCAGCTTATTGGGCAGGCAACACAATAGAATCCTCCCTGATCTGGCAGATGCTTTGGATTATTGTTGGCTCGATTGCGCTTAACTTTCTACTCTCTTATTTGCGGGCGGTGTTGCAGGAAAGCATTGGTTATGAAGTAGCCGCAGGGCAGCGAATCCATTTAGGCGATGTGCTGAAAAGGGTTCCTCTGGGATATTTTTCCAAAAACAGCGTGGGCGATATTCTGACAGGTGTTACCACGGAGCTATCCACACTCGAATTGCAGGGAATGAAGATGGTTGACATCATCATCAACGGATATGCAAAGTTTATTGCAATTCTCCTGTGTTTCCTTTTCCTGAGTCCAGCCGCAGCAGTGATTTCTGTTGTCGGCGTTGCCTTTTCCTCATTGGCCTTACATGGTATCAGCAGGCATAGTGAAAAGACCGCTGCTATCACGCACCAGGCCATGGAGGATATGTCTGGCTCTGCGATTGAATATATCCGCGGGCTGTCCATCGTTAAATCGTTCGGACAGGAAGGGGCTTCTATCGAAAGTTTCCGCAAGGCAAATACGGATTTGAAAAATATTCATATCAAAGTAGAAAAAGGCTATACGCCATTTAACTGCTTGCATCTGTTCTCCTTAAAACTGGCATCTATGGGGATTGTGTTTATCTGTGCATGGCAGACACTTAACGGGCAAATGAGTCTTGCTTATTTCCTGATGTTTGTTCTGTTTTCTTTCGTAATCTTTGGAAGTGTGGAAAACATTAACGACGCGGCTCACATGCTGGGTCTTATAGATTCCGCTATGAATAAGCTGGAAGCTCTGGAAAATGCAGAATATATCGACCAGGACGGAAAAGATATTACACCGACCTCGTATGACATTACTTTTCAGGATGTATCCTTTGGTTACGATAAACGGACTGTATTGCATGATGTGAATTTCACGATTCCGCAGAATACCACAACAGCGATTGTAGGTCCCTCCGGGAGCGGCAAGTCTACCCTGTGCAGCCTGATTGCACGCTTTTATGATGTTGACGCCGGAAAAATCACTTTAGGAGAAACAGATATTCGAGAATTTACCTGTGACAGTTTACTAAAAAATATCAGTATGGTGTTCCAGAATGTATATCTGTTCCGGGATACAATCCGTAACAATATCAAATTCGGCAGCCCGGACGCTTCGGAGGAACAGATGATTGCCGCTGCAAAAGAAGCGCGCTGCCATGACTTTATTATGGCCTTGCCAGATGGATATGATACCGTCATTGGGGAGGGCGGTTCTTCTCTTTCCGGCGGTGAAAAGCAGCGGATTTCGATTGCCCGAGCCATGCTGAAAGATGCGCCGATTGTTATTTTGGATGAGGCCACGGCCAGCATTGACCCAGAGAATGAGCATTTGATTCAAGAGGCTATTTCCGCACTGACACATGGTAAAACAATCATAACGATTGCCCATAGACTGGCGACGATTGAAAATGCGGATCAAATTCTTGTCATTGATGGTGGAACCGTCGTGCAGAAAGGAACCCATAAGGAATTGCTGGCTCAAAGGGGAACCTATCAGGAATTTATTAAGATTCGGGAACAGACTGAGGGCTGGAGGATTCAACAATAAGCATAAAGGAGGAACTGATGAAGATTCATGCGTCTGGGGAGGATTATCTGGAGGCTATCCTTGTTCTACAAAAGAAAATGGGCATGGTCCGCTCCATTGATCTTGCCCGGCACATGGGCTTTAGCAAACCGAGTATCAGCCATGCGGTAGGCGTTTTGAAAAATGGAGGTTTTCTGACCGTGGCTGATGATGGGTTCCTTCATCTGACCGTCATAGGTCGGGAGATTGCCGAGAAAATCTATGAACGCCATTTGTTTTTTATGGAGCAGTTTGTCGCTGCTGGCGTCGATCAGGAAACAGCGGAACAAGACGCCTGCCGGATTGAACACGCCATCAGTGATACATCTTTCCGAAAGCTGAAGGAGAAAGTACAAGGAACCGATTAGCGCACGTCGGCTCCGCTCTGCTCTGCATAATAAGTTATCTGCCCCGTCCGGGGAAAGAAAAAAACCGTTGACTGGGGCAGATAATTTCGTGCGCTATTTTAAGGTTTGAACTCAAACGGCGGTTTTGAAGGACAATTTCAGAACCGCCGTTTCTTTGCGTTTACACAAACTAATGACGACTTGCAGGGACACGGTAGCCGCTTGGAGGTTAATTTGCCGTGTCTCTTTTGCTTTTTCAAAGTTCACAAAAACTTTCTCAGTACCAGATTCAACTGTCTGATCAATTTCCTTCTCAATTGCCTTATACATTTCGTCTTGTATAGCCATAGTATCATTATTTATAGTTATTATTTTCTTCTTCAAGCATTGCAAACAAGTCAATTCTCAACATTTCACAATACGCTTTTAATTCTCCATACAATATATCTATTTGATTATCAGCCAATGCGGCAAAATTCACAATACGCTTAACTTCACTTATAAACATATTGCGTTCTATTCCTTCTGCATCTTCAACCACATTAGGGGGAGTGACTATCAAATCCCAAATTTTTGCTTTCTCCTTATCTTTACTTTTTCTCAAAACACGTCCACGCCGTTGAACAAATTGACGAGGATTGCCAGTACTTGAACAAAAGATTGCATGTTCTGCACGTGGTATATCAACACCTTCATCCAAGCATTTCATTGAAAGTAAAATCTGAATATCTCCATTTGCAAAACTTTTCAATATATTAGGAGCATCATCAAGTCCACTAATGTATTTATGATAACTATATCCTTGATTCTTGAACATTTGAGCATACTCATCTATGATATGAACATCCTCTTGGTCTATATCGTAATAATCTCTTTCTGAATAATCAGGTT
>OGUJ01002315.1_pt1 | contig 9684 bp, 9 predicted proteins | sample 1573661 | NCBI WGS metagenome assembly OGUJ01 (sample SAMEA2581933, study PRJEB24529) | metagenome | biome: Human gut stool | place: China | collected 2011
TTGCTCATTGAGCGCGATCACCTGCCGGTTACGCCGCCGCAACCACAGCCCCTCGCTGTTCACCTCGCTGCTGGCCGCGTCTAGCAGACGCATCAGCGCCAGCGCGGTCACCGATTTTCCCGAACCGGACTCACCCACTATCGCCAGCGTCTCGCCGCGGCGCAGGCTGAAGGAAAGCTGACGCACGGCCTGCACCTCCGGCGCATCCTGCTGGCGGAACGCCACGTTCAGGTTGCGCACCACCAGCACTTCGCAGGTATCGGTTTCGTGAGTTTGCGACACTCGCCCTCTCCCTTGTTCTATTCGCGATAAATGCCAATGGTCGGCGTATCGCCGGCATAGCACCAGGCGCGGTACATGCCTTCACTGTTAAACGGTAAAACGACGTTGCCTTCGCGATCGACGGCTATCAGCCCGCCGCTGCCGCCGAGAGCCGGCAGTTTCTCCATCACCACCCGCTCGCAGGCGGAATAGAGACTGAGCTGCCCATACTCCATCAGGGCGGCGATATCGATCCCCGCCGCGGCGATGGGCAGCAGCCCTACTGCGGTGAGCACGGAGTAGCGGCCGCCCACGTCGTCGGGGACCACGAAGGTGGGCCAGCCCTGTGCGTCGGCCAGCTGCTTCAGGGTGCCCTTGGCACGGTCGGTGGTGGCGTAGATGCGCTTGTTGGCTTCTTCCACGCCCATCTCCTTTTCCAGCAGTTCACGCAGCACGCGGAATGCCAGAGAAGTCTCGGTGGTAGTGCCGGACTTGGAAATGACGTTGATGGAGAAGCGCTTGCCCTTGCACAGGCTGATGATGTTGTTCAGATAGGTGGGGCTGATGCTGTTGCCGCAGAAGTAGATCTTGGGGCCATTTTCCAGCTCGTTGTGGAACTGGCCCTTGACGGCCTCGATGACAGCGCGTGCGCCCAGATAGCTGCCGCCGATGCCGGCCACCACCAGCACATCGGAATCCTCGCGGATCTTTGCGGCGGCTTCCTTGATGCGGGCGAACTCTTCCTTATCATAATCACGGGGCAGATACATCCAGCCGAGGAAATCATTGCCCGGGCCGGACTTTGCTTCCAGCTGGTTATGGGCAGCTTCCACCTGCGGATAGATGGCTGCATATTCCTCTTCGCTGATAAAGCTGGAGAGGTGTTTGGTGTTCAGTGCGACACTCATTTTATTATAACCTCCAAACGATTTGCCGGGCCTTTGCCCTGCGAGGAAATATCTTGGTATAAGTGTACCGTTCCCTCCGGGCAAAGTCAAGGTCAAAATCCTTGGATTTCATACAATTTTAATAGTGTTTTTTTGTTTCTTCATCCAGAATTGTTCACACAGACAGTTCCACGCAGCTTACCGCAGCGCGCTTTTGTACGCTGAAGCGTGCATTCAGCTTTCGCAGCCGGTCAAAGCGTCCCACAACAGGCCGAATGCGATGCCAAAGTCCATTTTTTCAGCATCGGCAGCGGCGCGCACCTCGTACTCGCCCAGTTGAGTCTCCCCGCTCAGGATGCGCACCGTGCCAACGGTCTGGCCCAGCTGCACCGGTGCTTCCAGCTCCTGCGGCAGTTCCAGCTGCGCGGTAAGGGCGGCGGCACTTTCCTTTGGCATCAGCAGCGTTTCGGGCAGAGCGGTGTAGTCCAGCGGTACGCTTTCCTCTGCACTGCCCTTTACTTTTATAAGAAGAGGCCGGTCCTCCATGGCGGGCAGCGGCACAGCGGCGTAGGCCGCAAAGCCGTAGTCCAGCAGGGTGGTGGCCGCTGTGAACCGCTCCGAGCTGGAGAGTGACCCCAGCACCACGGCGATCAGGTCCAGCCCGTCGCGGGTGGCGCTGGCGCTGATGCACACGCCCGCGCCGCTGGTGGTGCCGGTTTTCAGGCCGGTGATGCCGTTGTAGCGCTTGAGCAGCTTATTGGTGTTCACCAGCTGGGTGGCACCGCCGCGCAGGGTGTCCGTCCAGATGCCGGTATAGTGCAGCACCTCCGGGCAGGTGTTCAAAATCTCGCGGCTCATGATGGCAACATCGTGGGCGGTGGAAAGATGCCCTTCGGTGTCCAGCCCGCAGGCATTGTGGAAGGTGGTGTTCACCATGCCCAGTTCTGCGGCGCGGGCGTTCATCATCTGCACAAATCCCGGCTCGCTGCCGCCCACCAGCTCTGCCACAGCCACAGCGGCATCATTGGCAGAGGACACACAAATGGCTTTGATCATCTCGTCCAGCGTGAACTGCTCCCCCGGCTCCAGCCAGATCTGACTGCCGCCCATGTGGTAGGCGTGTTCACTTACCGGCACCAGCGTGTCCATGGCAATGCGGCCGTCGTGCACGGCTTCAAAGGTGAGCAGCAGGGTCATTACCTTGGTAATGGATGCAATGGGCATCTGCTGGTCGGCGTTCTTTTCATATAATATAGTGCCCGTCTGCTGATCGATCAGGCAGGCGGCGCGGCAGGGCAGCTCCAAGGCAGGCTGTGCCGCCGCGGGCTGCACCGGCTGGGTCTGGTCTGCAGCCGCCTGCACCGCCGGGTTTTGCTGCCGCAGCCCATTGCCCTGCGCCGTGCCAAAGGCCAGCGCAAACAGCCAGAAGCACACCACCCCTGCACACAAAAGCGCCAAGTTTTTCCGCTCCATTTCGGTCCCTCCCTGCGCAATGTCTCTTGCTGAGAGAGTATGCAGGGGCCTTTTTGTTTAGAATATCCTGCGCCCGCACCGCAGCCTGCATTTTTTATTTTGTCTTTTTCTACAAAAGGGCTTGACTTTTGCCCACCTTATAGTGTAAATTGGAGATGGCCCAAAAAGGCTGTATTGCTTCATTTGTGGAATTATTTTTTAGGAGGATACTATTATGATTCTGTCTCGTCGTTCTTTCCTGAAGCTCGCTGGTCTGACCGTTGTTGCTGCTGCAGGTGCTTCCATGTTCACCGGCTGTGGTGCTTTCTCCACCACTCCTATCAAGGTAGTCGCCGCTAAGAATTCTACCAAGGAGTTCCAGGCTGCTGTTGCAGAGCTGAACAAAAAGAAGCTGGTCGTATGGCCTGCTGATGCAAACGGCGCTTATCTGAACAGCTTCCTGATGACCAATCTGGCCGCTAATGGTCTCTCCGGCTTCGCTGTGGAAAAGGCCGAGTATAAGACCGCTAAGGACGCAGAGACTGGTAAAGAGTACAAGTATCTGGAAGTCACCGTTAAGTCCACTAAATAATTTTTCTAAAGTTCTCTTTGAGAGACGGGCGTTTGCCCGTCTCTTTTTGTTTTGCCCGCTTTCCAGCAAAAAAGTGCCTGCTGCTGTGCATCCGGTCTTGCGCCGCACCGCCGCTGTGATATATAATAAAGAGCAATGCAAACACCACCCCGTTTTTTGTCGAAAGGATACCCCCTCATGCGAGTTTGTTTTTATACCCTTGGCTGCAAGGTCAACCTGAATGAGACCGGCGCGCTGGAACAGATGTTCCGCGCCAACGGCTTTACCATTGCGCAGGAGAACGAGCCTGCGGATGTTTTTGTGGTGAACAGCTGCACCGTGACCAACTTTGGCGACCAGAAAAGCCGCAAGTGGCTGCGCCGCAAAAAGCGCGAGAACCCCGGCGCGGTCACGGTGCTTACCGGCTGCTACCCGCAGGCTTTCCCGGAGGAAGCCGCCCAGTTCACCGAGGCCGACCTTGTGTGCGGCAACGGCGACCGCAAGGCCATTTTAGATAACGTTCTCAAGCTGCTGGACGGCCATGAGCGCATTGTGGCCATCACGCCCCACCAGCGCGGCGAAAAATTTGAAGAGCTGCCCGTGGAGCGGTTCGAGACCCACACCCGTGCCTTTATCAAGGTAGAGGACGGCTGCAACCGTCAGTGCGCCTACTGTGTCATCCCCCGGGCCCGCGGCCCGGTGCGCAGCCGCGACGAAGCCAGCATCCTTGCCGAGCTGCGCCAGCTGGCGGCTTCCGGCTACCGCGAGGTGGTGCTCAGTGCCATCTCCCTGCCCAGCTATGGTCTGGATACCGGCACCAACCTTGTGGAGCTAGTGGAGCACTGTGCTCAGGTGGAGGGCATCCAGCGCATCCGTCTGGGTAGTCTGGACCCGGATATGCTCACGCCGGAGTTCATCACCCGCCTTGCCGCCGTGGAAAAGCTCTGCCCGCAGTTCCACCTGAGCCTGCAGAGCGGTTGCACTGCCACCCTGCGCCGGATGCGCCGCGTTTACACTGCCGAGCAGTATGCACAGGTGGTGGACCAGCTGCGCGCCGCCTACGGGGAGCGCCCGGTCAGCTTTACCACCGACTGCATCTGCGGCTTTCCCGGCGAGACGCAGGCCGATTTTGAAGAGAGCTGCGAATTTTTGAAAAAGATCGGCTTTCTCAAGGTACATGTGTTCCCCTACTCCCGCCGCAGCGGCACCCCGGCCTACGATTTTCCGGAGCAGGTGCACGAGCGGGAAAAGCAGGAGCGCAGCCGCGTGATGAACGGCATTGCCGAGGAGGTACGCCGCGAAGTGCTGACCGCCTATGTGGGCACCGAGGACGATGTGCTGCTGGAGACCCCGCTTTCCGGCACGCTGTTCACCGGCTACACCCGGCTGTACATTCCGGTGGTGGTGTCCGCCCCCGGCCACGAAAGCGGTCAGATCGTGCACGTAACGCTTGGCGAGTACGACGGCGAGCGTGTGCGTGCAGCACTTTGCTGAGTTTACGCGCTTAAAACTGTTGATTCTGTACACGAGGACGAATACAACAAATTTTTAACAAATTTTGCGTTTTATCCCTTTTCATCCGGCACGCTTTATGCTAAAATGAAAGTGGATCATCCCGGGCACAGCGCTGTTTGCAGCAGTGCGTTACCAATGTGCCCTGTAACGCGCCCGCCCTGCGCGGCAGAACGCTGTCGGCAGCCGGGTGCAGCCCGTTTGTTTTTAGCAAAGCAAGGAGAGAATTGGAATGAGTTTCAGAGGAATCAATACCACGGTCATCCAGATCCGCCGTCAGGTGTTCACCGAGGTGGCACGCATGGCTTACGCCAACGTCAAGGGCGAGCAGGCCAACCACCTGATGCGCAAGATCCCCTACACCATCATCCCCGGTGAGGAGGGCAAGCTGCGCAAGGACATCTTCCTGGAGCGCGCCATCGTTGAGGAGCGCGTGCGTCTGGCTATGGGTCTGCCCACCCGCCGCATGGACGAGCACAACAGCGTGGTCTCCGGTCTGGAGGATGCCTCCATCGCCGATAAGTACTATGATCCCCCGCTGGTCAACGTGATCAAGTTTGCCTGCAACCGCTGCCCTGAAAAGCTGGTCAAGGTTTCTGACCTGTGTCAGGGCTGCCTTGCACACCCCTGTATGGAAGTGTGCCCCAAGAAGGCTATCACTTGGGAGAGCGGCCGTTCCACCATCGATCAAGACAAGTGCATCAAGTGCGGCCGCTGCGTCACCGTCTGCCCCTACAACGCCATCGTCAAGACCGAGCGTCCCTGCGCTGCTGCCTGCGGCATGGGCGCTATCCACTCTGACGAGCTGGGCCGTGCCGAGATCGATTACAGCAAGTGCGTGTCCTGCGGTCAGTGTCTGGTAAACTGCCCCTTCGGTGCCATTGCCGACAAGGGTCAGATCTATCAGCTCATTCAGGGCTTCAACCGCGGCGACCGCATCTATGCGCTGGTCGCTCCCGCCTTCATCAACCAGTTCCCCTCTCTGGCTTCCACCGGCAAGCTGAAGTCCGCCCTGAAGGCCATCGGCTTCTGCGACGTGGTGGAGGTTGCCATCGGTGCCGACCTGTGCACTGTGGACGAGGCACACGACTTCCTTGAGGAAGTGCCCGAGAAGCTGGACTTTATGGCTACCTCCTGCTGCCCGGCATGGAGCATGATGGCAAAGACCGCCTTCCCCGGCCTTGCCAAGAACATCTCCATGACCATGACCCCCATGGTGTTCACCGCCCGCATGATGAAACAGGCCGACCCCGATGCCCGTATGTGCTTCATCGGACCCTGCGCCGCCAAGAAGCTGGAGGCCTCCCGCCGCACCGTCCGCTCCGACGTGGACTTCGTGCTGACCTTTGAGGAGCTGGCCGGTATCATTGAGGCAAAGGATCTGGATCTGGACAATCTGGAAGTGGATCCCGCCGAGATGGATCTGTGCTACGCTTCTGCTGCCGGCCGCGGCTTTGCACAGTCCGGCGGCGTGGCCAAGGCCGTTGCCGACAAGATCAAGGAATGGCGTCCCGACATGGAGGTGAAGATCGCCTCCGCACAGGGTCTGGCCGACTGCAAGAAGCTGCTGATGCTGGCCAAGGCCGGTAAGTACAACGGCTACCTGCTGGAAGGCATGGGCTGCCCCGGCGGCTGCATCGGCGGTGCCGGTACCATTGCCGACCCCGTGCGCACCGCTGCTGTGCTGAACAAGTATGTGAAGGACGCCACGTTCACCGACCCCGAGCAGAGCGCCTTTATGTCCAACATCCACATGCTGAAGGACGATCCCAACTTTGAGGTCTGAGCCGCTATAACGTAACCCTCAGGGGCTGCTGCACCGCGCAGCAGCCCCTTTTTGCATGACGCGAATCGCAGATTTTTGCAGCAGATACCGTTCCACGCTACGCCCCCTCCTGTGAAAAAGTAGTTCCGAAACGCCCGCAGGCGTTTCGGAACTACAAATAAAAATAATTCTTCCGCTGATAATGGCTAGAGCGGCGCGGAAGCCATTTCAAATCGTTCCGCCTTGGGTGGTGTCTACCACAAAATCCGCCGTCTCCGCAATGTGGTACTGGGCAAAATAGCCCTCCTCCAGCGGCACCCACCGGGCGGCAAAATTGGCATATCGCTCCCCCTCCCGCGCCTGCAGGCGGCGGGTCTGCTCTTCTTTTGCGCAGGTCAGGAACACCCGCAGCGTTTCGCAGCCGGTCAGCAGCGGGTGGTGGCTGTAGCTGCCCTCCAAAATCACCAGCGGCTGCGCGGCCAGCTCCCGCGCGGGCAGGTACGCACCCTCGCGGCAGGAATAGGCACGGTACTGCACCAGCTGGCCCTCGTAGGCTGGGCGCAGGGCTTCGTCCCGCAGGCGGTCAAGGTCCATATTGGCGCAGGGCGTTTTCTCCCAGCCGCGGATGCGCTGTGCAGGCGGCAGGTAAAAATCATCGGTGTGCAGGGTGATGCTGGCCGGAAACTGCCGGGCCAGCGTATTTGCAAGGGTGGTCTTGCCGCTGCCGCAGCGGCCATCCAGCGCCAGCACCAGCGGCTTTGTGGGCTGCTGTGCCAGTGCGGCGGCAAGAAGGGAGATCAGGCCCGGCGGTGCAATGTTCTGTGGCATGGATGCGTGCTCCTTTTATAAGATAGAACCCTCTCAGTCATTGCTGCGCAATGCCAGCTCTCCCGAAGGGGAGAGCTTTTGAATGCGCTGACTCTATAAAGAGCTCCCCCCTGAGTGGAACGACTTCCCCCGCGCCGGGGGAAGATGGCGAAGCCAGAAAGGGGAACGGCTGGCGCGTTAGCGCCTGAGAGGGTTTTCCTTATTATACCATACCGTGCCTCAAAACGGTAGGATGCGAAAAAAACAGACCAAAGCAAATGAGGGTTTGCCACGAATAACTTTTTTCAAGAAAAGTGTTGACAACGGCCCACCGCTGTGGTAAGATACAGTCACGTTAGAAATAACTAACCACAAGAAACAGATCGGCAGGCCGAAGCCTTGAATGCTCCGTGCAAAGCTGCTTCTTTTTTGGAATCAGGGTTAGAAATATCTAACTTATAACCACGGCGCATCCGGGGAACAATAGCCCGGAGAAACAAGGCGGGAGGGCACAGACATGGAGCGTAATTTTGAGACGGTCATGATCGAACAGTGTGCCCCGGTGCTGGCAAGCCTGAAACCGGCAGGCCTGTTCCGCTATGAGACCCGCGACTGCGCCGACCTTGCACGCCGGGTGAAAAATTGGAACACTCAGCTGAACCCCAAGGGCCTGCGTGTGCGGGTGCTCAAGGGCTGCGTGCTCAACCACCGGTATCTTGTGTATGTCTACCGCGAAAGCAAGCTGGCTGCCGTGCTGGCAGATGAAAAGGTGCAGAGCTTTCTGCGGCAGGAGGGCTACCGCCTGCCGGAAGCGGGCGAAGCACCGGATGTGGGCAATATGCTCACTCAGCTTTCCCGCAAGCTATGCTGTTCGGCAGAATTTCCGCATGAGATCGGGGTGTTCCTTGGATATCCGCTGGGCGATGTTGTGGGCTTTATCGAGAACCGCGGCAAGAACTTTACCTGCTGCGGCTGCTGGAAGTCCTACGGCGACCCGGATGCAGCGCAGAAGCACTTTGACCAGCTGAGCAAGTGCACAGCAGTCTATCTGCGGCTGTTCCACAGCGGAACGCCCATTCTCCGCCTTGCCGTGGCGGCTTAAAAATTGTCATTCTCTTTTCAAATACTCTCTTTTTATCCTGGCACCTGCTGGTGTCCACGCACTGGCAGGAAAGAAATCCTCCTTTTGACACGCGGCCGCGCGGTGCAGACTGACCACTGTACCACGCGGCTGTGTCATTTGCAGCAAAAGAGCACAGCAGAGCAGAGAAAAAGCTTTGTGATAGTTTACAAGATGCCGCCAAAAAAGAACAAGAAAATGTAAACAATGGCTAACTTTGATTCAATAATTTGAGTTAGTTATTGTTGATTGTGGTGAAAAAACGGAAAAAATCGGGCAGAAAAATTGTTTGTTCATATGAACTAACTTTTAATTGTGAAAAAACTATTGACATAAAAGGTTAGTGAGCGTAAACTATCCACGTTGGTAGTTGCGGCTGACTAACCGCAGCGATATCCCAGATTCAAACAGGAAGGGAAGCGGAAGTATGATGCCTTTGACAATGGCAAAAGCAGGGGAGACCGTCACCATCAAAAAGATCACCGGCAAGGACGAGATCCGGCTGCATCTGGCAGAGCTGGGTTTTGTGGTGGACAGTGAGGTAACGGTCGTTAACGAGATCGCAGGCAACCTGATCATTCAGGTCAAGGAGAGCCGCATCGCGCTGGACAAGACCATGGCAAACCGTATCATGATTGGCTGAACAGTGCCTAGGCGCTGTTTGGGAGCTGCTCCGAAACTGGAATAGTCTCTCTATAAAGACAAGCAGAGGAGGATGGTTAAGTATGAAAACTCTGAAAGACGTAAAGGTCGGCGAGACCGCTACTGTGGCAAAGCTGCACGGTGAAGGCCCGGTCAAGCGCCGCATCATGGACATGGGCATCACCAAGGGTGTTGAGATTTATGTCCGCAAGGTGGCACCTCTGGGTGACCCCATGGAGCTGACCGTGCGCAACTACGAGCTGAGCGTGCGCAAGGCCGATGCTGAAATGATCGAAGTAGTCTGATCCCAAAGGGAGGAAGGATTAAGCAATGAGCATTAAAATTGCACTTGCCGGCAACCCGAACTGCGGTAAAACGACCCTGTTCAACAATCTGACCGGCTCCAACCAGTATGTCGGCAACTGGCCCGGCGTTACGGTGGAAAAGAAGGAAGGCAAGCTGAAGGGCGATAAGGATGTTATCATTCAGGATCTGCCCGGTATCTACTCGCTGTCTCCGTACACGCTGGAAGAAGTGGTTTCCCGTACTTATCTGGTCAAGGAGAAGCCCGATGCCATCCTGAACATCATCGATGGTACCAACATTGAGCGTAACCTGTACCTGACCACCCAGCTGATCGAGCTGGGCATCCCGGTGGTCATGGCTG
>OGUJ01002330.1_pt1 | contig 9629 bp, 5 predicted proteins | sample 1573661 | NCBI WGS metagenome assembly OGUJ01 (sample SAMEA2581933, study PRJEB24529) | metagenome | biome: Human gut stool | place: China | collected 2011
CGGCGACCACCGAGATCTACACTCTTTCCCTACACGACGCTCTTCCGATCTGCCGGATTCGCAGCTGGTCATCAGCAGCACTTTGTCATCCGTCAGCGCAGTAACGCGAATTTCACGGCGGAAGGGATCGAGGGAGCAGTGGCTGTTGGTCATCCGCTCATTACCGTAGTCCATCAGATCGTTGAGCTCCTCACGCCCCAGCGGCGACTGCGCCGTTTCCGCGCTCGCCACCGCGCGTAGCGCCGGCGCCGGCGGTACGCTGAGCGGCGGCTCTTCCCCTTTGCCGACCCAGGCCGTTTCGCTACCTACCCGCTTTTGCCGATCGTCGATAAAAAACAGAGCCGCTTTCAACCCCTGCAGGGAGATGGTCTGCAGGCCATTGGCCAGCGAGAGCGCTTTACCCTCCTGAACCTGCTGGAGAAACGCATCGATCGTCACGCTGTCGGCGGTTTTAATGAGCTTATCTTCAATGTGCCAGCGCTTGTCGGTCAGGGACAGCGGTTTACCATCCAGCAGCAGGCGCGGCGCTATCGGCGCGAGCGTCGCCACTGGATTGCCGGTGCCGCCCAGCTCGATACGCAGACTGGCGTCAGTGACTGCCCCAGCGCTGCGGCTGAGGGTCATCACCAGGCCATGATGCAGCCCCACGTTACGGGTGACGCAGAAATTTTGGTTGTTACAGGTGACCAGCCAGTCGTTGAAGCGCTGCTGCGTCGGTGCCGACCATGCCTGCGAGCAAGGCAGCACCGCCAGAAAAAGGAAAAAGATGACGCGAAAAAGCATGAACCGCCCGACCCCAGATAAACCCGACCACGGCGCCTATCCTGGACAACGGCAGCGGGTTACTCAATCGGATTTGTCAGAGTTCCCCGACATCAGGCCGGAGGTTTGCAGATATTGCAGCAGAATGACCGCCTTACCGTCGCGGATCTCCCCGTCAGCGACCATCTGCAGCGCCTGGCTAAAAGGCAGCTCCAGCACCTCGATGGCTTCATCATCCACCCCGCCGCCGCTGGTGGTTCGCTGCGCGTCGCTGTACTCGGCGATAAAGAAATGCACTACCTCGGTGACTCCCCCTGGCGACATAAACAGCTCAAACAGCTTTCTCACCTCGCCCACTTCGTAGCCGGTCTCTTCCACCGCCTCTTTACGAATGCAGGCTTCCGGCTCGTCGTTGTCCAGCAGCCCGGCGCAGGTTTCAATCAGCATGCCGTCATGATTGCCATTGACCCAGGTGGCGACACGGAACTGACGCACCAGGACCACCGTCTGCTTATGGCGGTTATACAGCAGCACGGTGGCGCCATTGCCGCGATCGTAGACCTCGCGCTTGTGGCGCACGACGCTGCCGTCCGCCCGCGTCAGCTCATAGGTCATGTTGCGTAGTACGAACCAGTTCTCAGAGAGGATTTTATCTTTAATGACGTGAATATTGAGTGACATACCGACCCCACAGCGTAAAAGGACGCCCTCATACTACGCTGCGGAGCCGGGTTTGTCGTCAGTGAAGCGGCGTCGTTTTCCGCGCCAGATAGTCCAGGATCCCCTGCGCCGCGTGACGGCCTTCCGCCATCGCCGTCACTACAAGGTCTGCGCCGCGCACGGCATCGCCGCCGGCAAAGATCTTCTCCTGACTGGTCTGATAACGGTAACGGCTCTCCACTCCTGCTTTAATACGCCCCTGACTGTCCAGCGCCACCCCCGCCGCTTCCAGCCAGGGCATGCGGTGCGGGTGGAAGCCAAAGGCCATGATCACCGCATCTGCCGGCATAACAAACTCGCTGCCGGGGATCGGCGTCGCGCGGCGTCTTCCCCCGGCGTCCGGAGCGCCCAGCTCGGTGCGCAAAAAGCGTACCCCGTTAACCCGCCCGTTCTCGTCCAGCTCAAGCGTCACCGGCTGGACGTTAAACTCAAAGAGCGCCCCCTCTTCGCGGGCGTTTTTGACCTCTTTTTTCGAGCCCGGCATGTTGGCTTCATCTCGCCGATAGGCGCAGGTCACCTGGCGGGCGCCGTGGCGCAGCGCGGTGCGCACGCAGTCCATCGCCGTATCGCCGCCGCCCAGCACCACCACGTTCAGCCCGGCGGTGTTGACATAAGGCTCTTGCGCCGATGCCGCCAGCCCCATCACCTGTTTGGTGTTGGCGATGAGGAACGGCAGCGCATCGTAGACCCCTGGGGCCTCTTCGTTCGGCAGCCCCGCCTTCATGGAGCGATAGGTTCCGGCGCCGACGAACACTGCGTCATAATCGGCCAGCAGTGTCGCCATGGAGATATCTTTCCCCACCTCGCAATTGAGCTCAAAGCGGATACCCATCTCGCTGAAGATCGCCCGCCGCCGGGCCAATAGCGATTTATCCAGCTTGAACGCCGGAATGCCGAAGGTCAGCAGACCGCCAATCTCCGGATGACGGTCGAAGACCACCGGCTGGACGCCGTGGCGCACCAGCATATCGGCGCAGGCCAGCCCGGCAGGCCCGGCGCCGATAATCGCCACCCGCTTGCCGCTCGGCTTAACCTGCGAAAGGTCCGGACGCCAGCCGCTGGCCAGCGCCTGGTCGGAAATATAGCGCTCAATATTGCCGATGGTGACTGCCCCGCTTTCATCGCGCAGGGTGCAGGCGCCTTCACACAGCCGGTCCTGGGGACAGACGCGGCCAGTGATCTCCGGCAGGCAGTTGGTCTGATGGGAAAGCGCGACCGCGGCGGCGATATTCCCCGCTTTAACCAGCTCGATCCACTGCGGGATATGGTTATGCAGCGGGCAGGTCCATTCGCAAATACTGTGCTCCCCACACGTGAGACAGCGGGCGGCCTGCTGCTGCGCCTGCTGCGGGGTGAACGGCTGATAGATCTCCTCAAAGTGGCTCTTACGCACCTCCGCCGCCAGCTTATCCGGCTCCCCGCGCGGGGGCGTCATCGCCATTTGCCTGACCTTCGCGCCAGCATTGGGCTGGCTGCAGAGCGGCGTAGCGCGCTGCCACGGCTGTACCTCCTGGCATGCCGAGCGCAGTCGCCGCTGCTTCGCCAGGGTGATCAACGTCTCATCGTCGGCGAGGGTCAGCGCCTGCGCGGGACAGTTTTCCACACAGGCCGGCCCCGCCTCGCGGCCCTGGCATAGATCGCACTTGTGCGCGCTGGCTTTCACCAGGCCTGCGGCCTGCGGCGTCACCACCACCTGCATCACCCCGAACGGGCAGGCCACCATGCAGGATTTACAGCCAATGCATTTCTCCTGACGGACCTGAACGCTGTCGCCGGACTGGGCGATGGCGTCGTTGGGACAACTGCGGACGCAGGGGGCGTCCTCGCAGTGGCGGCAGGTGCTGGCGTTACGCTGGCCCTCCGCTTTGATCCCGGTGATACGTGGCAAAAAGCGCTGCGGGGTCAGCACGTGTTGCTCCTCGTTATGCGCCATCACGCAGGCCACTTCGCAGGCCTGGCAGCCGATGCACTTTCGGCTATCGCTCAAAATAAAGTGGTTCATGGCTTCCTTTTGTCTTCTTGGTGAATAACCCCTCAATGCGCATGCCTATTTATTACCCGACAAGATGACGCCGGAACAATGTCCAATTGCCCAGGATAAACTTTTTCTGGAGAGAATCCGTTTTGGATCAATTTTTTTGACTTAAATGAAATGAGGTTTCACACCGGCAAGGGATAATGCGCCGGTCTGCGGTGACGAAGCAGACTCGCTACCTGCTGGCAGGAAAGCTCGAGGTTTCTTTACGATACGGCAAAAGCAACATGATAAATTACACTATCTCCTTAATTTCTCCACGATTGCCGGAGAGGCTGGCGCTAAAGTGGCACAGGCTGTGCAATAACAAGAAAATGTGCATATGAGGTTTTTATTCTGATGGCGAATTTCTTTATCGATCGCCCCATTTTTGCATGGGTGCTGGCAATCCTGTTATGCCTGACGGGCACCCTTGCCATTTTGTCGCTGCCGGTTGAACAGTATCCCGACCTCGCCCCGCCGAATGTGCGGATCACCGCCAACTATCCCGGCGCTTCCGCGCAAACCCTGGAGAATACCGTCACTCAGGTTATCGAACAGAATATGACCGGCCTCGATAACCTGATGTATATGTCCTCCCAGAGCAGCGCCACCGGCCAGGCGACGATCACCCTCAGCTTTACCGCCGGTACCGACCCGGATGAAGCCGTGCAGCAGGTTCAGAACCAGCTACAGTCGGCGATGCGTAAGCTGCCGCAGGCGGTGCAAAACCAGGGGGTGACGGTACGCAAGACCGGTGATACCAATATCCTGACGCTCGCCTTCGTCTCCACTGACGGCAGTATGGATAAACAAGATATCGCCGACTACGTCGCCAGTAACATCCAGGACCCGCTCAGCCGCGTCAACGGCGTGGGGGATATCGACGCCTACGGTTCGCAATACTCAATGCGCATCTGGCTCGACCCGGCGAAGCTCAACAGCTACCAGATGACCACCAAGGATGTTACCGACGCCATCAGTTCGCAGAACGCCCAGATTGCCGTCGGCCAGCTTGGCGGGACGCCTTCGGTCGATAAGCAAGCGCTGAACGCCACCATCAACTCGCAATCTCTGCTGCAAACCCCGGAGCAGTTCCGCAATATCACTCTGCGCGTCAATCAGGATGGTTCAGAGGTGACGCTGGGCGATGTCGCCACCGTCGAGATGGGGGCGGAGAAGTACGACTATCTTAGCCGCTACAACCGCCAGCCGGCCTCAGGCCTCGGGATCAAGCTGGCTTCCGGCGCCAACGAAATGGCCACCGCGGAGCGCGTGATCAATCGCCTCAATGAGCTGGCGCAGTTTTTCCCCCACGGTCTGGAATATAAGGTCGCCTACGAGACCACCTCCTTCGTGAAGGCTTCCATCACCGACGTGGTGAAAACTCTGCTGGAGGCAATCCTGCTGGTCTTCCTCGTGATGTATCTGTTCCTGCAGAACTTCCGCGCCACCCTGATCCCAACCATCGCCGTGCCGGTGGTGCTGATGGGCACTTTCGCGGTGCTGTATGCCTGTGGCTACAGCATTAACACCCTGACGATGTTCGCGATGGTGTTGGCGATCGGCCTGCTGGTGGATGACGCCATCGTGGTGGTGGAGAACGTCGAGCGCATCATGAGCGAGGAGGGCCTGTCGCCACGCGAGGCGACCCGCAAATCGATGGGACAAATTCAGGGCGCGCTGGTAGGGATCGCGATGGTGCTGTCGGCGGTATTTGTGCCGATGGCCTTCTTCGGCGGCACCACCGGCGCCATCTATCGCCAGTTCTCAATCACTATCGTCGCGGCGATGGTCCTCTCGGTGCTGGTGGCCATGATCCTCACCCCTGCCCTTTGCGCCACGCTGCTTAAGCCGGTTAAGCCAGGTGAATCCCATGAAAGAAAAGGCTTCTTCGGCTGGTTCAACCGCACCTTCAACCGCAGCGCCAGCCGCTACGAAACCTTCGTCGGCAAAATCCTGCACCGCTCGCTGCGCTGGATGCTGATCTACGTCGTCCTGCTCGGCGGGATGGTGTTCCTGTTTCTGCATTTGCCGACCTCGTTCCTGCCGCTGGAGGATCGCGGGATGTTCACCACCTCGGTCCAGTTGCCGAGCGGCAGCACCCAGCAGCAGACGCTGAAGGTGGTGCAGAAGGCGGAAGATTACTTTCTCAATAACGAGAAGCAGAACGTCGAGTCGGTGTTCGCTACCGTTGGCTCCGGCCCCGGCGGCAATGGGCAGAACGTGGCCCGCATGTTCGTTCGTCTCAAAGACTGGGACCAGCGCGACCCGCAAACCGGCACCTCCTTTGCCATTATTGAACGCGCCACCAAAGCGTTTAATCAGATTAACGAAGCGCGGGTTATCGCCAGCAGCCCGCCGGCGATCAGCGGCCTCGGCAGTTCGGCAGGCTTCGATATGGAGCTGGAGGATCATGCCGGGAAGGGGCACGATGCGCTGATGGCGGCGCGCGATACGCTGCTTGAGCTGGCCGGGAAAAATCCGCTGTTGACCCGCGTTCGGCATAACGGGCTCGATGACAGTCCGCAGCTGCAGGTCGATATCGATCAGCGTAAAGCGCAGGCGCTGGGCGTCTCCATTGACGACATCAACGATACGCTGCAAACCGCGTGGGGGTCGAGCTACGTCAACGACTTTATGGATCGCGGCCGGGTAAAGAAAGTCTACGTCCAGGCGGCGGCGAAATACCGGATGCTGCCTGACGATATCAATCTTTGGTACGTGCGCAACAGCAGCGGCACGATGGTGCCATTCTCGGCCTTCGCCACCTCGCGCTGGGAGACCGGCTCGCCGCGGCTGGAACGCTACAATGGCTACTCAGCGGTGGAGATCGTCGGTGAGGCGGCGCCGGGTATCAGTACCGGTACCGCGATGGACATGATGGAGAAGCTGGCCGCGCAGTTACCCACAGGCTTTGGCCTCGAATGGACCGCCATGTCCTACCAGGAACGCCTCTCTGGCGCTCAGGCGCCGGCCCTGTATGCTATTTCTCTGCTGGTGGTGTTCCTGTGCCTGGCGGCGCTGTACGAGAGCTGGTCGGTGCCGTTCTCGGTGATGCTGGTGGTGCCGCTGGGGGTGATTGGCGCCCTGCTGGCGACCTGGATGCGCGGTCTGGAGAATGACGTGTACTTCCAGGTGGGTCTGTTGACGGTGATCGGCCTGTCGGCGAAAAACGCCATTCTGATCGTCGAGTTCGCCAATGAGCTCAACGAGAAGGGCCAGGATCTGCTCAGCGCCACGCTGTCGGCTTGCCGTCAGCGCCTGCGCCCCATCCTGATGACCTCGCTGGCGTTCATCTTCGGCGTGCTGCCGATGGCGACCAGCACCGGCCCCGGTTCCGGCAGCCAGCATGCGGTCGGCACCGGAGTGATGGGCGGGATGATCTCCGCCACCGTGCTGGCGATCTTTTTCGTGCCGCTGTTCTTTGTGCTGGTGCGTCGCCGTTTTCCGCTAAAGGAGCGTCCGCAATAAACCGACGAGCTTCGGCGGCGAGGCGTAATAACAGAAAAGGCGACCACGGTGGTCGCCTTCTTTATGTGTTCAGAACCCTAGCGCGCTTATTTACTTCGCGTTATTCCCCTGCTCACATTGCGGAAATTTATTTACGAAGCATGCCTTCAATAAAGTCTTTCCAGTTCCCCAGTTCATGTTCAATCATAATAGCCTCTCTTATTATTATGGTCGATTCTATATAACTTCATTACCGATGGGAAGTTGTGCTCCCCTATTGCTCTGATTGTCTTATGGACCGCTGACAGAGATAAAACCTCTGGTTGTCGCTACTATGCCGCTTCGTATGTAAACATAATGTGACGTAGAGCAACCTCAGACAACATTTTTGCAATAATGTTAAAGCCCTCACATCATGCCCACAGGTGGCCAACATTTAACCACCCGATATATCGAATGAGATCCCCGGTAAAAAGTTATATTTACTCATCTGAATCACGTATTATTTCAGTAAGACTTATATATTCGGAAATATCTGAGTTAACCGCTTAATTGAATGTAAAAGGTTTATCTATGCTCACCATGTACGGAATTAAAAACTGCGATACCATTAAAAAAGCCCGCCGCTGGCTGGAAGCGCATCAGATTGAGTATCGCTTCCATGATTACCGCGCCGATGGCCTTGAGCGCGCGCAACTGGATACCTTTATTGCCGAGCTGGGCTGGCAGGCGCTGCTGAACACCCGTGGCACCACCTGGCGCAAACTCGACGAGTCGCTGCGCAATAGCATCGATAATGCCGACGCCGCTGCCGCATTGATGCTGGAAATGCCGGCAATTATCAAACGCCCATTGCTCTGCGCGCCCGGTCGTCCTATGCTGCTGGGTTTTAGTGAAGCAAGTTATCAGCAGTTTAACGAGGTATAGTCTATGTCTTGCCCGGTCATTGAGCTGGCTCAGCAGCTTATTCGCCGCCCTTCCCTTAGCCCCGATGATGCGGGATGCCAGGCGTTAATGATTGAACGCCTGCGTGCGATCGGCTTTACCGTTGAACCGATGGATTTCGGCGATACGCAGAATTTCTGGGCCTGGCGCGGCCACGGCGAGACGCTGGCCTTCGCCGGCCACACCGACGTAGTCCCGGCAGGCGACGCCGACCGCTGGATCAATCCCCCGTTCGAACCGACCATCCGCGACGGGATGCTGTTTGGCCGCGGAGCGGCGGATATGAAAGGCTCGCTGGCGGCGATGGTGGTTGCCGCAGAGCGTTTTGTCGCGCAGTACCCGAACCATAGGGGCCGACTGGCGTTTTTGATCACCTCTGATGAAGAGGCCAGCGCCAAAAACGGCACCGTCAAAGTGGTGGAGACGCTGATGGCGCGTAACGAGCGTCTGGACTATTGTCTGGTCGGCGAACCTTCCAGTACCGAAGTGGTCGGCGATGTGGTGAAAAACGGCCGCCGCGGCTCGCTGACCTGCAACCTGACTATTCACGGCGTGCAGGGGCATGTCGCCTATCCGCACCTTGCCGATAACCCTGTCCACCGCGCGGCGCCGATGCTGGCGGAACTGGTCAATATCGAGTGGGATAAAGGCAATGAGTTCTTCCCGCCGACCAGCATGCAGATCGCCAACGTGCAGTCCGGCACCGGCAGCAATAACGTGATCCCCGGCGATATGTTCGTCCAGTTCAACTTCCGCTTCAGTACGGAGCTGACGGACGAGATGATCAAATCCCGGGTGATCGCCCTGCTGGAAAAATACCAGCTGCGTTACAGCGTGGAGTGGTGGCTCTCCGGCCAGCCGTTCCTCACCGGACGGGGCAAGCTGGTGGATGCGGTCGTCAACGCGATTGAGCACTATAATGAGATCAAACCGCAGCTGTTAACCAACGGCGGCACCTCAGACGGACGGTTTATCGCGCGCATGGGGGCGCAGGTGGTTGAGCTGGGCCCCGTAAACGCAACGATTCACAAAATTAATGAATGTGTGAACGCCGCCGACCTGCAGCTGCTGGCGCGGATGTATCAACGCGTCATGGAACAGCTGGTCGCCTGACGAATTGACGTAAAGAGGAAGCGCGCATGGAATGGCTTATTAAACACTGGTGGATTCTGGTGCTGGTCTTTTTGGTGGGGGTAATTATCAACGTGATTAAAGATCTGAATCGCGTTGACCACAAAAAATTCCTCAACAACAAACCCGATCTGCCGCCGCACCGTGATTTTAACGATAAATGGGACGATGACGACGACTGGCCGAAGCACGACCAGTCGAAGAAACCGTAAGTTTGCCTTTATCGCGGTACCGCCCGCCTGTAACCCCGCTCTCCGGGGTTACAGCATTTCGATGATATCATCCCCTTTTGGCGTACTGCCGCTCAGCGCCTCATCAAAATAGTGCTTCGGCACGGTATAACGCAGACGCTCGATCGCCAACTGCATACTGCGATCGTCAATGGCATGCCCGAGATCGTCGACAATATCTAAGGTCACGTCGCCGCCCGCCTGCTGTAACGCCTCCTCGGCCGACACCGCCCACGCCAGGTCGATAACCCGATCTTCACCCCCGTGGATCAGGTGAATGGTAGTGGCCGTCGTTGCCGTCTCCGGCAGCGTCGCATAGCGGCCATTAAAGGCGATGACCCGCGAAGCCAGATCCGGCGCCGCTTTGATACTCT
>OGUJ01002338.1_pt1 | contig 9582 bp, 10 predicted proteins | sample 1573661 | NCBI WGS metagenome assembly OGUJ01 (sample SAMEA2581933, study PRJEB24529) | metagenome | biome: Human gut stool | place: China | collected 2011
TTTTCAGAAAATCCCATCTTCTTATCCTCCTATCACAAGTCTTTCATTTTCTACTGTTACTCCACCGAGCTCTTCCGCATTGGTGATGATCACCGGAGTCTGAATCTCTCATCCGGCTTTTTGAATAGCATCTATATCAAATTCCAACAGAAGCGCTCCCTTTTTAAAATGCTCCCCATTTCCGGTATGTGCCTTGAATGGCTCTCCTTTCAAAGCTACCGTTTCGAGTCCTACATGAATCAACATCTCGATTCCATTGTCGGATGTGATTCCGATTGCATGTAATGTATCAAACAGATTTTCACACACTCCATCAAAAGGTGCATATACTTTTCCTTTTACCGGCGCTTCGATTTCTACTTTTCCGGTAAGAACAGCTGCACTCTTCTGTAATTCTGTTTCTTCTGCAGCTTCCTCCTCTGCCTCACCCTTTGTGAGAATAAAGGAGAGGACAAAAGAAAGTACGAGCGTCACTGCAAAAATGATTACCGCATATAAAAAGTTTTTCCCTCCATCCGGAGAAATGAACTGTACCAAAGATGTCATGGACGGAGTCACAAATGCATAAGATTTTACCTGTAAAATTCCTACGATCAATCCACCGATTCCACCGGAAATACACGCTGCAACCATAGGCTTTTTCAACTTTAGAGTAACTCCATACATTGCCGGTTCTGTTACCCCTGCAAGCAGTGCAGATACAGCCGCCGGAAATTCCAAGCATAGACGCCGGCACGAATGCCCAGTGCATTCTGGTCATTACGATAAACGGCATAAATCCGGCAAACAGCATCATCGCAAGCCATGGTGCAAATCCATAAATTCCGTTGATTACGGATTGCAGACCATTTCCTATGATTAATCCAAGCGGTGCGATTGCACAGAGGGTAATCGGAGTTACAATCATTACAATCAAAAGCGGTTTCAAAAAGCTTTTTGACCACTCCGGTGTGATTCGATCAACAAGTTTCTCCACATATTTTAAAAGCAGTGTTGATAACATTGCCGGAATAATCGAAGACGAATAACTTCCATGTACTACCGGTATCACACCAAACAAATATGTCGCACTATCACCGGCAAGCAATAAAACGGAGCGTCTCCAAGTGCATTCATCAAAATATAGGTGTCACTTGTCGTCTGCATCACATTCAAAAGTGTCGGACCGAAAATGACGAGCAGTACCTTCACAAGACCGCCTGCAATAATCGCTGTGAACAGCGGTGTCATACACCCTGCAATAAAGTCCAGCGCCGCAACAATCGGATTAACTTTTTCTATATGCTCTGCTGCATCGCCTCCGACCGCTGTATCAGAAATACCGGTTGCAGCTACTACTTCCTTGTAGACATTTCCAACGGAATTTCCGATAATCACCTGATACTGTCCCCCCGCAATATTGACTCCCATAACACCCGGAATCTTTTCTACCTCTTTTTTGTTTGGAATACTTTTGTCCTTCAGAACAAATCTTAATCTGGTCATGCAATGTGTCACCGACGTAATATTCGCAGTGCCACCAACTTCTTTTACGACTGCCTCTGCAATCTGTCTGTTTTTCTCTGCCATAATTTTTTCTCCTTTGGCGGCCGGTCTCCCGGTCCCTTTTCCAAATGCAGATGAAAAATTGATCTTTATTTTAATGAAGGGGACTCCCTGCGCCTCTCGGGCGCACTAAAAATGCAGGAGCTTTCCCCCTGCATTTACTATAATCCCAAATCTACTATATGTAAAATAACCATATGTTATAGTTCACTATACCTTTGGCGCATAGGCGCAAAACGCTAGTCTTTCAGTGTCCCGTCAAAGAAAGCGGCCGCCTCCGGGTTCTTCCTGATTTCCGCCAGATCCTCTTCTGTCGGATACTTCGGGATGTCCCTGTCGTGGTTGACAAGACAGAGGAAACCAAGGATTTCTCCGCGGTCCGCCCTGAGCTGGTGCCACTGCCAGGGGGCAATCGTCAGGAAATCTCCCTCTTCGACAGCATAGACCTGATTGCCCAGAAGGACATGGCCTTTTCCTTTGAAAATCATGACAGCATGCATGTGCTTATGATGCTCAAGCGAAGAGAAGCCGTTCTTCTCCACCTGGAAATAACGGAACTGCACCGGCAGGTCGTTTTCATTGTCAAAAAGGATCTGCTTGGTCACTTCGCGGAATACGCCCGGGTTTTCCTTATAGATATGGGGTTCTACTCCATCCCATCTGTTCTTGTCCGGATGAAATTTATGAATCATGTTGTACCTCCCATTTTCTTCCATTTGTCCCATTGTAGCACAGGAAAGAGATTGAGAAAAGAAAAGGACATGAGCGGAACCCTTTGCGGTCCTTCTCATGTCCTTCTGATGATTATTTTACTGCAGTACGCCGATTTCCTTGTAGTACTTCGCAGCGCCCGGATGGAGCGGAACGCCTGCGATATCCTTGACGGCATTCGCTGCGGTGAGGCCCTTCAGGTTCTTCTGGGACTGGCCGAGTTCATCCATGTGTTCCCAGAGTGTCTTCGTCATCTGGTAGACGACATCGTCCGGCAGATCGCCGCGGCAGAACATGACCATCTTGATGGCGGACGTATTCACGTCTTCATTCTGATTCGGGTATGTGCCTGCCTTGATGGTGTAGCTGGTGTACCATGGGTACTTCGCTTTCAGCTTTTCAATGAGCTCGTTCGGGATCGGGACGAGGTGAGCGCCGCTTGTCAGTGCCTGGGTGACGGCAGAGGCCGGTGCGCCGGACATGATCCATGCGCCGTCGATGGATCCGTTCTGCAGCATGTCGGCTGCGTCGGTGAAGGTGATGTATTCCGCCTGGATGTCTTCCGGGAACTTCATGCCGGCCGCCGTGAAGTGGACGTCGCATTCGTTATAAACGGAAGACCCTGCGGAAGCTACGGCAAATTTCTTGCCCTTGAAGCCTTCGAGGCTGTTGATATTCGTATTGGCTGCGGCAACAACCTGGTTCGGGTTGAGGTAAAGTCCGCCGATGGCTTTGAGGTCCTTGTACGCATGGCCTTCAAAGCTGTCGGTACCGTTCAGACACTGGTACACGTTGCTGGAAATCGCAATCGATACTTGCGCTTCGCCGTCAGAGACCATATTGAGGTTCGCGATGCCGCCTGCGGAGGCCTGGCTGGCTGCCTGCATGCCTGGGATATTCTGGCTCCACATATTCGTGATGGCTGCGCCTACGGCATAGAGTGCACCGGATGCGCCTGCAGTCGGGAAGTTGATGCGGATTGTCTGGCCTGCTGCCGGCTTCGACTGTGCTTGTCCGCTGCTCTTTTCATCTCCGCATCCTGCAAATGCAGCCGTCAAAACGAGTGCTGCTGCCGCTGCTGCCATTGTCTTTTTCCATTTGCCCATTTTACTTTTCCTCCTATGCTCCTAATGCTCCGGGTTCCTTAGCCGGAGACTTTATCGATTAGTTTCATTATACTATTCTTTTTAGAAATCCGCATTCCTAAGCTGCATTTTCCCCATTCTTTTTGTGGAAATACTGGAATGCAATGACGCCGATGAGGCCAACGGCTCCTGCAAGATCCGTGAGAGACCCCGGGAAGAGCAGGAACGGCGAGGATGCAATGAGAATAATTCTTTCGATCCACGATGCTTTCCTTAAGATCCATCCTTCCAGGCCTGCCACGAGGGCAAAGGTGCCGACGGCAGCGGTGAAGACGCACCAGAGCGTCGCCCACACGGTCGCTGTCTTGTCGACGCCGATCAGAAGGACCGGATTATTCAGGAAGAAGAACGGAATGATGAAGCCGATGAGCCCCAGCCGGACGGCCCAGAGGCCCGTCTTCGTCTGGTCGGATCCTGCAATGCCGGATGCGACGTACGCAGACATAGCGACCGGCGGGGTGATATTGGAAAGGCAGGCATAGATCAGGCAGAAAAGGTGCGCGATGAGAGGCATAGCCCCTGCCTTGATCAGGACAGGAACAGCGACGGCCTGCACGATGACGTAGGCGGCAACACCGGGAACGCCCATGCCAAGGATGGCGGACATGATCATGACGAGGAAGCCTGCGAGGTAAAGGTTATCGTTATGAACGATGGACAGGATGAGGTAGCCCATGTTGAGCCCCATCGAAGTCAGTGTGACTGTACCGATGATGACGCCGATGATAACGCAGCAGACACCGACAGAAATCGCGCTCTGCGAGCCTTCGACGACAGCCGCCAGAATCTTGTCCGGTGTCATTCTCGTATCCTTGCGGAGCCAGCTGGCGCCGATTGTGACAAAGATGGAAATGACAGCGGCATAGAGCGGCGTGAAGCCTGCGAACATGAGGCCGATCAAGCTGATGAGCGGAAGAACCAGGTGTCCCTGCTCCTTGAGGACGATCTTCACGTCAGGAATATTTTCCTTGGCAATGCCGGAAAGGCCGAGACGCTTTGCCTCGAAGTGGACGGCAAGAAGAAGTCCAATGTAGTAGAGAAGCGCAGGGGTCACTGCGGCAAGCGCTACGTAGGTGTAAGACAGGTTCAGGAATTCTGCCATGACAAAGCCGACAGCGCCCATGATCGGAGGCGTGAACTGGCCGCCCGTCGATGCGACGGCTTCGACAGCGCCCGCAAATTCCTTCTTGTAACCCGTACGCTTCATGAGAGGAATCGTGATCGTGCCGGTCGTTGCGACATTCGCTATCGCAGAACCATTAATCATGCCCATGAGGCCGGATGCAATGACAGCCACCTTCGCAGGGCCGCCAGATGTCTGACCGACAAGTGTCAGCGAGAAATCATTGATGAATTTGGAAAATCCGCTGTGCTTCAGGAAAGCGCCAAAGACAACGAAGAGAAAAATATACGTCGCAGAAACGCCGACGCCTGTGCCAAGGACGCCCTCTGTACCCCAGAACTGGGTGATGAGGACACGCTTCAGCGTAAATCCGTTATGACCGAGGTATCCCGGAAGGTAGGCACCGAACCAGTTGTATGCCAGGAAAAGAGCAGCCAGTATGGCCAGATTTCCTGATGCGCGGCGCGCTGCTTCAAAGACGCAGACGATGCCGACAAGCGCAATGCCGATTTCCATATTATTGATGCGCCCGCCCGTCTGGGCAATGCGCGTGAAATTCAAGATCAGGTAACCGAAGGAACCGACCGAGCCCAGGATGAATGCGATATCCCATATCGGCGGAATCTTCCGTTTCCTCGTCTCCGACTTGAACGTCGGGAAGAGAAGGAATGTAAAGACGAGCAGGAAAATCGTGTGGATCGCGCGAAGATTCACTGCGCTGATGGCACCGATCGTCGTGAAGTAAAGCTGGAATGCGGTCCAGACACAGAGAAGGACGATGATTGCCTTCCCGAGCGGCCCCTTGTAAACGCGCAGACGCGAATCCGCGTCCTTCTCCTCAAGGATTTCCTGTGCCTTCTTGTCCAGGGCCTCCTTCTCCGCCATCGCGTCTTCGATGCGGACTTCTTTCCTTTCTTTTTCCATAAGTACCTCCCATGCTCCTATTCTCCATCGATAAACTCTTTATCGGAAGTATTGATTATTGAAAGTATACCACGGAAACGAGGAACGGAAAAGAAAAACCGTTCCTTACTATATATTTTTCTTACATAAGAAAGATACGGATTATTCCGGAGAGCAAGGAAATGGAGAAAGTGCGGGTTTTTATATACCATCAAAAACTGAATTGCTGCCAGGAAGAAATGGCATTTCGGGCATAAGAAAAGACCCGGTTTCCCGGGCCCTTCTTTATATTGCTCTTATCAATTACTTGCTTTCGAAGAATGCTTTGTAAGCGAGGTAGGTTTCGTAAGCGTCAGCCTTGGAGAGGAGGTCGTACGGTGCGTGCATGGAGAGCATGGCTGTGCCGCAGTCTACGACTTCAGCGCCCCAGTCTGCCATCATGAATGCAATCGTTCCGCCGCCGCCCTGGTCTACTTTGCCAAGTTCACCGATCTGCCAGCATACGCCTGCTTCGTTGAAAATGGTGCGGATCTTCTGGAGGAATTCAGCATTGGCATCATTGCTGCCTGCTTTGCCGCGGGATCCGCCGTACTTGGTCAGGTTGATGCCGTAGCCCAGGAAGGATGCGTTGTCTTTTTCGGATACTTCCGGGAACATCGGATCCAGGCAGGAGTTGACGTCTGCGGAGAGCATTTCACTGTTTTCCATGGTTTCATAGAAATCAAGGATGGTGTTCTGTCCCTGGAGGGAGAGGAGCTTCATGACGAATTTGACGAAGTAAGAGGATTCCATGCCGGTGTTGCCGTAGGATCCGATTTCTTCCTTATCTGTCAGGAGAGCTGCCTGTGTCTTGACGCCCGGCTTTGCATCGAGGATGGCTTCCAGGTTTGCATAGGAGCAGACTCTGTCGTCCTGGCCATAGGATGCGATGAGGGAACGGTCGAAGCCTACGTCACGGCTCTTTTCAGCCGGTACGAGTTCGAGTTCAGCAGCTGCGAAGTCTTCTTCTTCGATGCCGTAGGTGTCCTTGAACATCTTCATGAGAGCTTCCTTCGGCTTCTGGTTTTCATCGGAGTTGGTAGCGATGATCGGCTGGAGCTGTTCGCCTGTGATGCCTTCTGCGAGGGATTTCTTCATCTGGTCCTGTGCCATGTGGATGAGGAGATCGGAAATGTAGAATACCGGGTCGCTATCTTTCAGGCCGATATTGATTTCCACTTTTCTGCCGTCCTTGGTGTATACGACGCCGATCAGAGCGAGCGGAATGCAGGTCCACTGGTACTTCTTGATGCCACCGTAGTAATGGGTGCGGAAGTATACGACGCCTTCCTGTTCATGGACCGGGTTTGCCTTGAGGTCCAGACGCGGGGAGTCGATGTGGGAGCCGACGATCTTGATGCCTTCATGGACCGGTTCTTCACCGATGACGGCCAGGATGACGGACTTATCCTTCTGGTTCCAGTATACTTTGTCGCCTGCTTTCAGGGATTTCATATCATAGACAGGTTTAAAGCCTTTTGCTTCTGCCTGACGGATGATTTCTTTGGCTGCCAGTCTTTCTGTTCTGGCTGTATCAAGGAATGCTTTGTACTTTTCTCCATATTCCATGTCGAAACACCCTTATTTTTCATCCATGCGCTGCCATACGGACTTGGTTCTGCTGTATGTTTCTTTCATGTCATACCTCCTAATAGAGAATTATTATCACATTTCTTATTATAACGCAAAAGGGACGGACAGGAAATATCCCCGCCGACCCTCTCTTTTATTCCCCTTTGTACGGGAATGCTTTATTCAGCAAGTAGGTCAATGCCACAAAGAGCCCCATGACGATGAAAACCATGGGATACGCGATGACCATCAGGTAAATGGCTGATTCAACAGAGCTCATAGTTTCCTCCTTATCCTAATACAGGGATCAATGCAAGAACGAGACCGCCGGCTACGACGGAAGCAACCTGGCCTGCCACGTTGACGCCCATGGCATGCTGGATGATGTAGTTTGTCGGGTCTTCCTTGAGCGCCATTTTCGCAATGACACGGCCGGACATCGGGAATGCGGAAATGCCGCATGCGCCGATCATCGGGTTGATTTTCTTCTTCAGGAAGAGGTTGGCAATCTTGGCAAAGAGAACGCCGCCCACGGTATCGAATACGAAGGCAACAGCGCCCAGGGCCAGGATCTTCAGTACGTCGAATGTAAGGATGTTTTCAGCTGTCATTGTAGCGCCGACGGTGATGCCGAGGAAGAGTGTCACGAGGTTGGACAGCTCATTCTGCGCAGCATTTGACAGGGAATCGCAGACGCCGGAAACCTTCAGCATGTTGCCGAACATGAGCGCACCGATAAGCGGTACGGAAATCGGAGCAAGGATGCCCGCGAAAAGAACGACCATGAACGGGAAGAGGAACTTCGCTGTCCAGGAGACAGGCTTTTCTTCCTTGAATCCCATGCGGATTCTTCTTTCATGCTTTGTCGTCATAAGCTTGACGATCGGCGGCTGGATGATCGGCACGAGGGACATGTAGCAGAACGCCGTGACCGTCAGCGGAGCCAGAAGATTTGTCGCAAATTTCTGTGCGACGAAGATGGTGGTCGGGCCGTCAGCAGCACCGATGATACCGATTGATGCAGCTTCATTGAACGGGAAGCCGACCATAGCGGCGAGAAGCGCTGCCGCGAAAATACCGAAGTGCGCTGCCGCTGCAAAGAGCATGACGTACGGAGCGCGGATGAGCGGTGTGAAATCACACATCGCACCGACGGCGATGAAGATCAGGACAGGGAAAAGCTCGTTGGCGATGCCTGCATTATAGAGCACCGTCAGGAAACCTGGTTCACCGCCTCCCGTCGGGATGACCGCAAAATGTCCGGGGATGTTCGCCAGGATACATCCGACCCCCATCGGGAAGAGAAGCATAGGCTCATAGTCCTTCTTCACTCCCAGCCAGATGAGGAGCCCGCCGATGAGGAACATGATCCATACCGTCGGATCCTGCATCCCCATGACGCCCGTAAATAGTTCCTCAAGAACTGATTCCCAATTTGCCATACCAATAAGACCTCCTTGAATAAAAAGAAATAACCGGCACTACTTTCCTTAAACCTAAAAAAAGACCCGACATTTTTCAATGCCAGGTCCTATTTTCAGGATGATTTCCTACCCCTGTGCCATACGCAGGAAACCGTATTATGGAATTAAATGTTGTATCCAAGCGCCGGAAGAATCATGAATACAAGAATTGCCCAGATAACGCCGGCTCCGATGAAAATGCCAGCTGTGATGGCAACGCCTTCCTTGGAATGCGGTACGCCCAGCAGACTGAAATTTCCCAAAGGTCCGCGGCGAACCATGAATCCGTTAGAGCTTCTTGGCTTGAACCATTTAAGTTTTCTTTCCTGTCCGATGCTGTAAGCTACGATGACGGCTACGACAGAAGCCACCACCCAGTAAAGTATGAACCGGGCCGCGCTGAAATCATGCACGTCCGACAGATCGATCATTTGCATCTTGTTAGTACTCCTTCTACGTGTATATCATACCAGTACTTCTATTATAATGCAACAAACCCGATTTGGCAAAGGAATACCGTCCCTTGCGCCCCTTTTTATAGAAAACCCTCCGTTATTCTCCATCCGAAGCATTCTTTCGGAAATCTATCATGTTTGCCATGTCCCTGTCAAGAGACATACAAAGTATTTAAGAATTATTCATACAATGCATTCCCATCTGGCAGCAGATGAACTTTTGACAGGAACTACTTCTTCTAGGAAATCGTCTGTCCTTTGCTCTATTTGATAAATGAACCTTTTCACTATCAAAGAACGAATATTTACCGGCTGCTTTTTACTATTTTGTATTCCTGCAGCAGAAGAGATTTTGCTGTACTTTTTGTACCTGAAAGAGGCTCCACCAATACCTTCCCGGGCAAAGGATGGAACAACAACATATGCATTTTCACGGCAGCATTCTACGCGAAGCACTCGTCTCAGAGAAAAGACAGGTGCCGGTCAGGAGATAATCCCGCAAATGAATGATGACAGGTGAAAAAATTGGTTCTTCACGCTTTTTTGTGGGATAAAAATAATAACATATAAAATTGGCATTGAAAAAGAGCATTATCTACTCCAAAATGTAAGTTGCCTAAAACTAC
>OGUJ01002346.1_pt1 | contig 9532 bp, 10 predicted proteins | sample 1573661 | NCBI WGS metagenome assembly OGUJ01 (sample SAMEA2581933, study PRJEB24529) | metagenome | biome: Human gut stool | place: China | collected 2011
CGAAATGAGTAATGCGCGGCGTCGGCTTCGCGCCGTCGCGGCCTAAGGTGCAGCTCATCTCTACCGCCCAGTCCGCCGGGATATTATCGACATGACCATGATGCGGGATATTCACATAGTGCTCAGTCTGCTTGTCGTTATAGATGGCATTGATTACTTCGCAAGCGGCATCAGAGTAATAGGCCCCGCCGCGCTGCTCCAGCTCCTTCGGCTTAACGTTAAGATCCGGGTTTTTATACAGCTCGAACAGCTGTTTCTCCACCTTCTGCACCACCTGGGCGCGCGCACCGCCTTTGTAGTACTCGCCCATCTCAATCGCCAGCATCTCTTTTGGCTTAAAGTAGTAGAGCAGGTAAGAGCATGGGATCAGGCGCAGGGAGCGGATCAGCCCTTCGCTAAACGGCAGGTCGAAGATGTTTTTCACCGAGTTCGCGGTCAGACGGCCGGAGGCCACGCCGTCCAGCAGTTCACCGAAGCGCGAGACGCCGTTAACCAGCACGTCGCGGACGAACACCAGGTGGTTCAGACCAAACAGGTCGATATTCAGCTCATCGCTCGGGCTCAGCTGCAGCACGTCGGTGATGAACATCTTCATGCCGATAGGAATGTTGCACACGCCGATAAAACGTTTGAAATTGGTGTGGCGATAGACCGCCTCGGTAACCATGCCCGCCGGGTTGGTGAAGTTGATGATCCATGCGTCGGGGCAAATTTCCTGCACATCTTTCACGATATCGAAAATCACCGGGATGGTGCGCAGTCCTTTAAACAACCCGCCCGCCCCGTTGGTTTCCTGGCCCAGGTAGCCGTGGCTCAGCGGGATGCGCTCATCTTTTTCACGCGCCTTCAGCTGGCCCACGCGCAGCTGGGTGGTGACGAAATCTGCGCCCTGCAGCGCTGCGCGGCGATCCAGCGTTTTATAGACTTTCATCGGCACGCCGGCTTTTTCCACCATCCGCTGGCACAGCGCGTGGATAATATCGAGCTTCTCCTGGCCCTCTTCGACGTCTACCAACCACAGTTCGCTTACCGGCAGTTCATGATAACGTTTCAGAAATCCTTCCAGTAATTCCGGGGTATAGCTGCTGCCGCCGCCAATAGTGACTACTTTTAATTTCTGGCTCATCTTTTTCTCCCTTAGGCGCTGCGCCTGGACGCAGGCCGCTCTCCGCAACAATGCGGACAGTTAACTTGAATGATTTTCGGTATAAACCTGGCGGCGAACGCCGCGCGGGTTTAATTAATACTGGTCAAATGTTTGCGATAACTGCTCGGCGTAAACGACGTCAGTTTTTTAAAGGTTTTAATAAACAAACTCGGGCTGCTGTAACCTGATTCATACGCAATATCCGTCACTGAATAATTGGTAATTTCCAGCTGTTTTTTGGCAAAGTTGATACGGATATCATTAATTATCTGCATCGGCGTTTTACCATAATAGCGCTGGGTCGCCCGGGTTAAATATTCCTGCGTTTTTCCGGATAAGCGAACCATATTTTCGAGAGCGCCTTCACCGAATTTCAGCTTATCATGCATGGCTTCCACGGTATTTTTTAACCATTGCGGCGTCACGTCGGCAACCGTCAGCCTTCTTTACATTGGCGGACAGAGCAAAAATAGAAGCGTGACCAGCTCGATAAATTCGTCAAATTCCGTTTCGCGAAAATTGAGTGAGGCGATGACCGACTCAACGTAGCCGAGAAAAGCGCTCTGCACGGCGTAGACTTGCGAAGCCACCAGACCAAACGGCAGCAGCGGCAGGTAGTGTTTCTCAAAGAAGCGTCTGCTGATGCCGACGTTAAGGATGCGCGTCGCCCCGAACTCGTAAAAGCTCTGGTGGTGCGAGCCCATCGGGATAAAGACGAAATCCCCGCGCTCCAGCAGCACCCGTTTGCCATTGATCTCCTGGTAATAGCGCCCGGTTAACACCACGGTAAATTCGTAGTAATCATGCTGGTGAAGCCCGCTCACGCTTTCCGTTTTGTTATAGATGACCACATGAAAGTTCTTCCCGTTGAACAGCTGTTGTTCTCTGGCGGTACTGATCTCGGTGGTCATCATTTTGGGCTGCCTCATCGTCGCGATGGCCTATTGTACCTTCTCGTGCAGCTCAATCAATTCGGCCACCAGCTCACGAGCCAGCATGGAGGTCATCAGATGGTCCTGGGCATGCACCAGCACCAGGCTGACCTTCATTTTCCCTTCGCCCTCGTCGCTTTCGATAAGCTGGGTCTGCACGCGATGCGCCTCGCTCAGCGCCTGGCGCGACTGCTCCATCATCGCTTTCGCTGCGGCAAAGTCGCCCTGCTTCGCCTGCTTCAGCGCGCCATAGGCCAGGCTACGGGCTTGTCCGGAGTTGATAATCAGCCCCATCACTACCTCTTCGAGGTCATTTTCCGGGGTCTCTACCGCGTCGATGTTGTCCAGATCAAACATAATATTTCCCTCATTTATCAGGCGGTACGGGACGCTGCCCGTACCGCGCGGTATCAGAATTTCAGTGCGTTAGCGATGTCTTCTTCGCTCTCTTCCTGCTCGATAACGGTCTGCGCTTTATTCGACAGCACCACAAACGGCAGGTAGACCAGGGTAGCGACGCCAAGGTTGAACAGGGCCACCAGCAGGGCGGCAACGCTGCCGTTACTGTTAAAGAACGCTCCCAAACCGGTCGGCATAGTCCACGGCGCCAGGTTGGTCACCGGTGGGATAATCCCCAGGCTGTAGGCCGCCAGCGTAATGGCCGCCAGAATCGGCTGAACCAGCACGAACGGGATGAACATCACCGGGTTCATGATGATCGGCAGACCAAACAGAATCGGTTCGTTAATCTGGAAGATGCCTGACGGCAGCGCCAGCTTGGCAACCTGACGATGGTCAGCGCGGCGAGAAGCGATAAAGATGGCGATAATCAGACCCAGCGTCGCCCCGGAGCCACCCAGCAGGATGTAGGAGTCGAGCATCGGCTTAGCCCAGAAGTGGAACTGTTTGCCCGCTTCGATGGCCGCATCAACAGAGCCGTACTGGTTGTACAGCGCGATGTTTTCCAGCGCCCACGGCGTCATGATGCCGTTATCCAGGGCGGTAAGCGCCAGAGAACCGTGCACACCGAAGAACCACAGCAGAGAGTTAAAGATAACGTATGCCCAGCCAACCACGCTGCCCATCGCCGCCAGCGGCGTCGAGATAGAGTCCATGATGATCTGGTGGAAGTTGCTGCCATAGCTCGCCAGGGCCCACGAGATAATGCCGAAGATGGAGAGGATCAAGAAGCCCGGGATCAGCGCTGAGAAAGAGCGTGATACCGACCCCGGCACGCTGTCCGGCAGTCTAATCACCCAGTTGCGACGGATCACGAAGGTGAACAGTTCCGCAACGACCAGACCGATAATCATCCCGGAGATGATGTTCTGCCCGCCCAACCAGTTGGCGCCCACCGCATAGGCTTCGCCCACGCTATACGGGGTCACGGTCATGAAGGCCGCCACCGCCAGCAGGCCAGCTGCCATCGGGTCAACTTTGCGCTCTTCCGCCAGCGCGGAGCCGATAAAGAACGGCGCCATTAGCGACATAATCCCGAGGGTGCCGTTATAGACGTTTCCGCCGATAGCCTTAAAGCCGTTTAAGGTTTCAATGGTGGAGGCATCCAGGCGAATGCCCATGGAATAAAAGAAAGAGCCTTCGCCGAAGCTCAGAAAAACGTTGTTAATTAACACAAACATGGCCCCGGCGAGGGTCAACGGCATTAATTTAATAAATCCATTTTTTATTGCATTAATATGCGGCTGCTTTCCTATTTTCACTGCAAAAGGAAGGAGTACCTTTTCAAGCGAATCGATCACTTTACTCATAGTCAATACCCTTAAAAGCCGCAATAAACTATTACGGCGATGATGTATGAAATTACTCTTTGACGGGAAAATAAACTCATTATTTTTTGACGTCCGGCAACAGGCAGCCGCCAGGCGTCAAAATACATCGAGTTTTAAAAGTTAAAATTATTGTGCTGCAGCTTTCTTAATAGCCGCGACGGCGGCTTTCAATACCCCTAAACCATCAACTTTGCCATAGAGAAGGGAGTCGATAACTTCAACCGGTTTATTCGGCAGCAGGCGCTGAATTTCCGGTAACATATACGCAATTTGTGGCCCTAATAATACTACGTCGGCTTCCGGCCCTTTTTCGCCCGCGAGGGTTTCGGGATAGGCTTCAATAATGACCGGGACTTCATATTTTTCCGCCTGCGCGCGCATTTTGGAGACCAGCAGTGACGTGGACATGCCTGCCGAGCAGAAGAGATAAATGTGTTTCTTTTCCATGAACGCTTCCTCAATGTGTGAGACCAGGGCCTTCAGTAACCGCTGAGAGCCGGTAAGACTGGTAACATCCGGTTAATTCTGTTTATGAGTTGAGTATACGGCAAGCTGAGCCGCCAGGATAATTCGCTGTTGAACAGAATTGTCTCTCATTGACCTCCGGTTTTGACTACCCTCACATTTTCATCCAAATAATTCGCGCAATTAAATAAGCATCATGACTCACAAAAAAGCCCGACCAGTGGTCGGGCTTACGTAGAAGTCAGTAAACAGTAGGAAGCTTACCTGGCGTTGCGCGGGTCGGTATCATACTCGGCGCAGGTCTGGTAGCCGGAGTTCATGACGTGACCCGTTTCGTCGAGGGCCACAAAGTAGGTTTCAACTTTACCATCTCGTTGACCGAGGATATAGGTCTGGCAGGTGCCGCGGGCATGGACCATGGTGACTTCCGTTGAAGGTTTGCCGGCGATCTGCATCACCTGCTGACGCGACATCCCTTTCTTCACATCTTTCACCACCGGCTGGGTAAACTGGTCTTTGGTACGATCGTAAGCGGTACAGCCCGCCAGTAAGGTTAACGCGACGGTGACGCCCAGTATTCCTGCTAAGCTTTTGTTCATTTTGGTTCCTCTTTTCTACTGTGTAACGATAAGCCTGGAATAAATAGTGTTATTTTTCAAGCCGAACAGCGAAATCATGTCAGGTTATGTTATTGCGTAAACAGGATTGTTCTGCCGACGTCGGACGGCGGCGCAATGCGCGGTACAGCATCTATAATGAAAACCTATGTCATTGATTGCCTTCTTTTCCGGCAGTCAAAACCCCGGTCCTTGTCGTTTCAGCGGCAAAGAGGTAGCTTTAAGCCAACAGCTTGCCAAACAGATTCACTTTCGGAGGGCGCGATGACGCTACAACAAGAGATTATTCAGGCGCTGGGCGCAAAGCCGCAGATTGATGTCGCAGGCGAGATCCGCCGCAGCGTCGATTTCCTGAAGTCATACCTGCAGACCTACCCGTTTATTAAATCGCTGGTGCTGGGTATCAGCGGCGGTCAGGACTCCACCCTGACGGGAAAACTGTGCCAGATAGCGATTAACGAACTGCGTGCCGAAACCGGCGACAGTAGCCTGCAGTTTATCGCCGTCCGTTTACCCTATGGCGTGCAGGCTGATGAGCAGGACTGCCAGGACGCCATCGCATTTATCCAGCCTGATCGGGTGTTGACAGTCAATATTAAAGCTGCAGTTCTGGCCAGCGAACAGGCGCTGCGCGAAGCAGGCATCGAACTGAGCGACTTCGTTCGCGGAAATGAAAAAGCCCGTGAGCGAATGAAGGCCCAGTACAGCATCGCCGGAATGACCAAAGGAGTTGTGGTCGGTACCGACCATGCGGCGGAAGCGATTACCGGCTTTTTCACCAAATATGGCGACGGCGGCACCGACATCAACCCAATTTTCCGCCTGAACAAACGTCAGGGCAAACAGCTGCTGGCCCATCTCGGCTGCCCGGAACATCTGTATAAGAAGCTGCCCACCGCCGACCTGGAAGACGATCGCCCCTCCCTGCCGGATGAAGTGGCCCTGGGTGTCACCTACGAGAACATCGACGATTATCTGGAAGGCAAAACGCTGGACCCGAGCATCGCCAAAACGATCGAGGGCTGGTATCTGAAAACCGAACACAAGCGTCGGCCGCCGATCACCGTCTTTGACGATTTCTGGAAAAAATAGTCTCTCCCCCCGCCCCGGCCTGCGCCGGGGTTATTTTTTGTCCTTTTCGCCGCAAAAATGGCCTGCTATACTGGATGGATAGACAGTACCAGGAGTTATTGTGGCCAGAAAGCAATCAGCCCCGCGTCTCGAGTTTGAGGCGGCGGCGATCTATGAATATCCCGAACATCTTCGCCCGTGGCTGGAGGCGCTGCCGAAGCTGCCGGGCGTCTATCAGTTTCACGGCGACAGCGACACGATGCCGCTCTATATCGGTAAGAGCGTCAACCTCCGCAGCCGGGTGTTATCCCACCTGCGCACCCCTGAAGAGGCCGCGATGCTGCGTCAGTCGCGGCGTATCACCTGGCAGCGCACCGCTGGCGAGCTGGGAGCGCTGCTGCTGGAGGCGCGGTTGATTAAAGAGCAGCAGCCGCTGTTTAACAAGCGGCTACGGCGTAACAAGCAGCTCTGCGCCTGGCTACTTGCGGACGACCGGCCGCAGATTGTCTATGCCCGTGAGGTTGATTTCTCGCACCAGCAGCATCTCTATGGCCTGTTCGCCAACCGGCGGGCGGCGCTGCAGATGCTGCAGAGCCTCGCTGACGAACAGCGCCTCTGTTATGGCCTGCTTGGTCTGGAACCGCTCAGCCGCGGCCGCGCCTGCTTTCGCTCCGCGCTGGGCCGCTGCGCCGGGGCCTGCTGTGGAAAGGAGAGCGTGGAGGCGCACAGAGAACGCCTGCTGGCGCAGATGAGCAGACTGCAGCTGGTGTGCTGGCCGTGGGCGGGGCCCGTGGCGCTGGAGGAGCGCGGCCCGGACATGACGCAGTATCACGTCATTCATAACTGGCTGTGGCTGGGCGCCGTTGAATCGCTCGACCAGGCGGCGGAGTTGACCCGTCTGCCCGCCGGATTTGACCAGGATGGTTACAAGATCCTCTGTAAGCCTTTGCTCAGCGGAGACTATCCGCTGCATCCGCTTGGCTGAGAAGCCACCAATAAAAAACCGCCGGCCCTGCCCAACGCCTGATGGCATTATTGGGCAAGACCGGCGGTCTTGATTCAGTGCGCTAAATTATTCAGCAGGTGCAGGCATTTTACCTGCCGGCGCGTTGCGTTCTGTCAGATGCTTCTCAAAATTAGCATTGAACTGTTTTTTCTGCTCTGGGGTCAGAATGTTGTAGATCTTGTTCTGCGTTTCCAGGCGGGACAGCGCTATCGCTTTATGCTGCGCTTCCATCTTATCGATCTGCGCTTCCGCCTTCGCCTTATCGAAGGTGTCGCTGGCGATCAGATCGTGCATCGCGCGGCGTTCTTCAAGGGACGGACGTTTCATATTTTCGCGCTGGCTCTTCATGATGTCGCGGATCTGCTGCTTCTGCGCATCGGTCAGGTTCAGGCCTTTAAACATCATGTCATGCTGACCCGGGCCGCCTTTATGATGCATCATCATCGGCTTGCTGTCGCTCGGCGCGGTGGTGGTATCGGCGGCGTGTGCCAGGTTAGCCGCGCCCAGAGCCAGAGTAGAGGCAACAAACAGTGCAGTGAGTTTCTTCATCATTCAATCCTTACTTTACGTTATTCTTACGGCGCGTTGCCGTGTTGACGAGATTAACTTTACGACGTTAATCGTCAATTAGTCAGAGCAAGAGTAAAACAATGAAAGTGTAAAAATCAGTTTCTCGCCAATTATGGAGAAAATAAGGAATTTAGCCGAAGAATTGCAATAAAAAATAAATAACTTACTGTTTTTCAGAGAAATTATGGAGAGTATAAAGGAGGGGAGATTAAAAACAAAGCATTTTACCAGGAATAATCTGCAAATTTACAGTGGGGCACGAAAAAATAAGATGGCGAAAAAAGACGCGCGAAATAAAGCAGGCCGCCCGGCGGACGGCTTGCCCTCAGGATAATTTCTCCAGCATCAGGCCGGCGCGCAGTCCTTTCGCCACCGTCGGGTTAGGAAACAGAACATACTCCGTCTCAGGCCCCACCACATACCGCGTCTCGCCCTCCTCCGCCAGCAGCGTGCCGGGTTCGAAGGAGGTGAAGTTCAGCGTCTGATCCGCCATATGCAAGCGGAAATCATCGCTATGGCGGGTTAGCTGCTGTACCACCCGGTAGCGCAGCGGCGCTGGGGCGTCGGCAATGGCCAGATCCCCCACCAGCAGCCGGGAGAGCGCCCGCTGGACGGCGGCAAACTGCGTCAGATCGTTTTCCCCCAACGGCAGCGCTTTGCCCAGCTCAAGGGTGCAGGCCAGCGCCGCGAACCGTTCGCAGCTGAAGTGGGTGAAGGTCACGCCGGGCTGGCGATGAAACACCAGCGCCTCCAGCCCGGCGCCGCCCAGCCAGTGAAGAAAATCCTCCTCCCACGGCGTATCGCGGGCCGGGAGCACGCCGAAGCGCGGATGTAGCGACCCGCGGATCGCGGTATGCAGATCGAGGTGCCAGCGCGGGCCATCGTGGTCGCGATAAAAGCGGGCCACCGCCTGCTCCAGCCGCTGCGCCCGCTGCGTCTCCTCACTGAGCGGAAACTGCCGCCAGCGCTCGCCAAACATGCGGTTCATATCGCTGTGCAGATAGCGCTTATTCGCCCGCAGCGCTGGTGGGTTGCCGACGATCACCAGCAGCCGCCAGCGCAGCGGGAGCGCCTCCCGGACCAGTCGCTGCACCAGCTGGTCGACTATCTCCACCGGCGCCGTTTCGTTGCCATGAATGGCGCAGGAAAGTACCAGCCCGCGCTCGCAGCGCGCATGCGGCGTCAGCTCAAGGATCCCTTCCCCGAGCCAGTGCCAGCGGAAATGGGCCGTCTCGCCGTGAAAGTGATGGGGCAATCGCCCCGCCAGGGTTAATGCCAGAAAATGTTCCACCGCGCCCCCTTATTGCTGAAATGGATAAACCGAACCGAGCTGCAGGATCTGGGTCAACCGATCCAGCGCGTCGCGCCCTTCCCGCAGCAGCTGCGGGTCGGCGAGGTCGGCCTGGGTGAGACGATCGCGATAGTAGCGATCCACCCAGTCATTGAGGGTGGCAAACAGCGTATCGTTCATCAGGACGTGCGGATTGACCGCCTGATACTCCTCGGCCGTCAACACCACCCGCAGGCGCAGGCACGCCGGACCGCCGCCGTTGGCCATGCTCTCGCGCAGATCGAACACCCGCAGGTCGGCGATGGGGTTATCCCCGGCCAGCAGCTCATTGAGGTATTCCCAGACGCCGGCATGCTCCTGCGCTTCCTGAGGCAGGATAAGCGCCATGCTGCCATCCGCCCGGCTCAACAGCTGGCTGTTGAACAGATAGGTGGCAACCGCCTCTGCCACCGAGACCCGGCTGGCGGGAACCACCAGCGGCGTAAAACCCGGCACCCGCTGCGCCAGCTGCTGGAGAAGCGTGGTCTGGTCGGCAAAGGCCTGCTCATGGCAGAACAGGACCTGACGGTTGCTCACCGCGATGACGTCGTTATGAAAAACCCCCGTGTCGATCGCCGCCGGATGCTGGCGGGCGAAGATCAGC